>Ga0207991_1002168_pt1 | contig 11187 bp, 9 predicted proteins | sample ETN07SmetaG_FD_185786 | JGI IMG/M metagenome (GOLD analysis project Ga0207991, IMG submission 185786) | Marine microbial and viral communities from oxygen minimum zone, Eastern Pacific Ocean - ETNP2014F14-07SV275 (SPAdes) (version 2) | ecosystem: Environmental > Aquatic > Marine > Oceanic ... | reverse complement strand
ATGGTCGATACTGCCGAAGAAATAAAAACAGAATCATCTGAAAAAGACTTACAACGATTAGAGAAGGCGTTAGACTTTTCTAATACGATGAAAACATTCAATCTAAACAAAAATAATCTAAAAGTTAAGACACAGAACTTATTAAGTTATAGTACCGCTGGTGGTTCATTCACAGTTGACCAATCACTGATTTCTTTTATGAATTTTGTTGTTTCAAATGGTAAAACTGAAATATCACTACTTGATAAGAACGATATACCAATTCATATTGATGATACAGAGAAATTTCTCGATGAAGTATCAAGTCTATACTTTGAAGTGGTAAACGATTATTATAATGAATATCAAAAATTGAGAAGTTCCCGTAAAATAGAAAAAGTACTAGAGATTTAATATGAGCCGAGGCATTATAATATTTGCTCAGAACAATGAGTATGTTAATTATGCTGAAACTGCCTGTGCGTCTGCTGGATATGCCAGAAAGAATCTTTCATTATTTGACGAAATATGTCTAATAACCAACACAGAAACTTTAGAATCAAATGAAACATTAATTAATGAATACTTTGACAGGGTAATTGTCAGTTCTATCTTTCAACCAGAAAATATACGCCTGTTCAAAGACACAACAGATAAACTCGAATATGCTTCATTTAAGAATATGTCTAGAAGTGAAGTATATGAGTTGTCACCGTATGATGAAACATTAGTGATAGATGGTGACTATTTCATTATGAACAACATACTAGACCAAGTATGGGATAGTGATAATGATGTTATGATTAACTGTAAGTATCGAGATGTATCAGAACGTCATAAAGAGAATATAGAATACATTGACAACTTTAGTATTCCAATGTACTGGGCAACAGTTGTATACTTCAAAAAATCTGAATTCGCTGAAAATCTATTTACACTGATAAGTCATATAAAATATAATTATAAGTATTATTATTACCTATATAATTGTAGTGGTAATCTATTCAGAAACGATTTTGCATTTTCGATGGCATTACACATATTGAATGGTAGTGTTGCGTTTGATGTCCCATCATTGCCGATTGATTATCTTAACAACAGTTTTGACCTCGATGATATATTCAGAGTTAATTCACATAACGATATTATTATGTATTGTGCAGATGCTGAGAGAGTTACAAATCATCTTTTATCAAGATTCACAAATATGGACTTACATATTATGAATAAGAAAGCAATAGGAAGATTCGTTGATGACTTTTTATCAAACGGAGAAAAAGTAAATGAGTAAGGGATATATAACTATCGCACAAAATAGTGGAGACAATGATTACTTAGAAATGTCTTATGCTCTTGCTCTCAGTTTAAAAGCATCACAAGAACACAGCAATCTATGTGTATGTGTAGACGAAGGAACTAAGAAACTAATAACAGACAAACATAAAAGTGTATTTGATGCTATAGTTGATATTCCTTGGAACGATGATGCTAAGGGTGATAAATGGAAGATTCATAATAAGTGGAAATATCCACACATGACTCCTTATGATGAAAGTATTATACTTGACAGTGATATGATATTCACTAGCAGTGTAGACCATTGGTGGGATTATCTTTCTAAGAAAGATGTATGGTGTTGTACTAATGTTAAAACTTTTAGAAACGAAAACGTAACTAGTGACTATTATAGAAAGAAATTTACACAACTAAATTTACCAAACATATACAGTAACTTTACTTACTTTAAAAAATCAGAATTAACTTTTGAATTCTTTAAAATGGTTGAGTTGATTATGACTCATTGGAATGTATACTTTGATAAATTTCTTAATGGGGTTGGACAGAATTGGATGAGTGCCGATGTTGCCTATGCATTAGCAATTCAACTATTAGATATTGAAGAAGAAACATGTGATTATGATATCAAAGATGTTCCTACTTTTGTTCATATGAAAAGTATGGTTCAGAATGTTCCCGCAGACCAAATAGAGAGTAACTGGACTAAGAGTATAACTAGCGAGTTAGGAGATGACTTACAAGTCAAGATTGGTAATTTCACTCAAACACTGCCCGTTCATTACGTAGAGAAGAATTGGATGGATAGTAGTAAAATTAAGCAACTCGAGGACGCAGTACTATGATAAGTCTTATAGAGAAAACTGATACTTGTCGTGCTGTTTATTTTGATGGTTTTAATAAAATCGTACAAATAACGAATCAAATTCATGATACCAAAGATTTATTTGCATGGTTTGAGATTGAGGATATTAAGCCATTTCTTGATGGTAGTTATAAATTTTCAGATTATATAGTAAGCAGAACAGATAATCCACTCATTTATGAGATTATAAAAACAAAAGTTGATATCAGACGAAGAAATAAAGACAATCAATTACACAAGATACTAACAACAGAAGATGCTGATATCTTACTTCACTTTGAAGATGACGAATTAGTATTCGAAGCCAGTGAAAAACTGAATAAAAGTATTGGAATTGACTCAAAACAAGTGGTAAGTGTTGCTGGAAAGACTGACCATGTGTTCTTTATTACCCACAAAGATAGACCAGAATTCTTAATTAAGACAGTATTAGTCCCATTTTCTGAACTATTGTCTACTGGAAAACATGTTAAGTTGTCATATAATAAATACAGTATAAGTGTTTATACACAAAAGTATTTTGACAAGTATTCGTGGAGGAAAGTATGAAAGAAACAGAATTAATTCTTGGTGATTTAGATGTGTTCTATATCAGTTACGATGAACCAGCAAAAGAAGAACATTGGGCTAATCTAATGATGAAGTTCCCATTTGCTAAAAGAGTAGATGGAGTAAAAGGATTTGACAACGCACACAAAGAATGTGCAAGACAAAGTGAAACTAGCAGATTTATTAGTATTGATGGCGACAACATCGTTGATGAAAGGTTTTTTGACTTAGCAATCACATTTCCAGAAAAAACTGATTTAGCAAACTCAGTCATTAGTTGGAGTGCTAAGAATATGATAAATGGGTTAGTATACGGAAATGGTGGTATTAAGTGTTGGCCAGTAGATTTAGTTTTAGAGATGAAAACACATGAGAACGCAGTTGATGAAACAAAGAAAGTAGATTTCTGTTGGGATTTGAATTATATTCAAATGAACAATGTCTATTCAGAAGTATACAACGCAGGTTCACCATTTCAGGCATTTCGTGCAGGATATCGTGAGGGCGTTAAGATGTCACTAGACGAAGGCAAAAAAGTTCCTGTAGAAGATTTTCAAAAAAGAATATGGCCCAAAAACTATGAAAGACTATTAACATGGTGTAATATCGGTGCTGATGTAGAGAATGGCATTTGGGCTTGCTTTGGTGCAAGACTAGGATGTTACGACCTCAATTTTAATGAGAAATACAAATTAGAAAATATTTCATCGTTTGATTGGTTCAAGTCTTATTTTGAAGAAGACGTTTTACCTATATGTAAGGGTGGTGATGAAAAGTGTTCCAAGACAGGAGTAGAATGGGACTATGATAAATTATATGATGAGGCTTTACGAATCGGTGATATTCTTACTGATAAGATAGGAATGGAAATATGTGACCCTACGCCGTCCACTTCGGCATTCTTTAAGAGAACTTATAATAATCCAACAAGAGTTAAAGATCCAATAGCGACAGAGAAACAAACTGGCTGGGATAGATAATGGCAAACTACGATGATGATGCGAATGTAGCCAGAGATAATCTGAACAAATTGTCACCATCTATGTGTATGGCAAAATGGCTTCAAGTAAGTTTACACTTGCCACAAGGGCGAACTCATAGTTGTTATCATCCACCAACACATGCTATTCCGTTAGAAGAACTTAAAGCAAATCCAAACGCACTTCACAATACGAAATTCAAACTAGAAGAACGTAGAATGATGAAGAATGGCGACAGACCTAAAGGATGTGAGTATTGTTGGAATGTTGAAGACGCGGCAAATCCTCCAGAGGGTGGCAGGCTAAGTGATAGACATTATCGTTCAAGTGAGTGGTGGGTAAAAGATGCGTGGGATGAAGTAGTTAATAATCCATGGGACCACGACATTGCTCCACGATATGTCGAAGTAAATTTTAATCAAGCCTGTAACTTTAAGTGTTCGTATTGTTCGCCTCATTTATCTACAGCATGGGAAGATGATATTAAAGAACATGGCAGTTTTTCTTTTGCCGATGGCGGAGGGCACAATAACATACAAGAACTCAAAACAATTGGATACATGCCATTAGAGGTCGCACGTAAAGATAATCCATATATTACTGCATTCTGGAAATGGTTTCCAGATATATATTCTAATCTAAAGATTTTTCGTATGACTGGTGGTGAACCTCTCATGGATAAGAATACATTTAAAGTATTAGATTATATTAGAGACAATCCAAATCCTGATTTAGAAGTGTCTATTACAACAAATATTTGTCCCCCAGACGATGCGTTGTTTGATAAGTTTATCGAGAAGGTAAAACAATTAGAACAACCATTAATTCCTGAAAATGATCCAACTGTTACAAAAATAGATTTTAAGAAATTGTTTACTAAACCAGAGAATGATGATTACAGAAGTATATTATTCTTTGTTGAAGATCCGAAAGATGGAAGCCATTGGAAAGAGTGGAAACAGTTTATAATAGAAGAGACATTACATGATATACTTCCATATGAAATACAACCAAACATAGATACAATATTATCAGAGGATATCAAACAAACATTTGATGGCTTAGGACCATGCAAAAGTAAAAGTGATAATAGTTTTATATATATGAATAACTATAAAAGAGATAAAGACTGGGGCAAGTGGAATCATATCTTTGATAATGTTTCTTGTAAACATATCAGTGTCTTTGTTAGTATTGATGGCGTAGGCCCGCAGGCAGAATATATTCGTGATGGTCTTGATTGGGAGAAATTAAAACATAACGTTGACAGACTATTAACTGAAACTTCAAGGGTTAGTGTTACATTCATTAACACATTTAACTTATTAAGTATTCCGAGCCTGCATAAATTTTTAGATTATATAATAGAACTCAGAGAAAAGTTTGGATATCAATATCAAATAGACAATAAGCATAAAGTACTGTGTCAGAAGATTTGGTTTGATGTTCCATATATGAGAGACCCGAACTGGTTTAATATACAATTATGTGATGATAACCTCTTGAATACAATACAAGAGAACATTGATTATATGAAAACAAAAGTACTATCTGACAACGATTACGGATTTACATATCAGGGTTTTAAGAATTATGAAGTACTAAAATTAGAAAGAGATTTAGCATGGGCCAAAGAAGGCGAAAAAATGTATGAAGAAGACCTTAGTAATAAAGTAATTCGTTTCTATCAGTACTTCTCACAATATGATAAAAGACGTGGATTTAACTTTTTAGAAACGTTTCCAGAACTAAAAGAATTCTGGAATGAAGCGAAAGAGGAGTATGAAGAAAAGTACCACTCATGAAAAAATCTGAATCAGAATCATTTTTAGAATATAAGACTCGGATTATGGATCCGAAAAGTGCTTCATTTTGTGGTGCAAAATGGTATAATGCAACTATCTGGTTAGGACATGGTCAGACCACTAGTTGTCATCTGCCTGCTCCCCATGATATTCCATTAGAAGAATTAAAAGATAATCCTTCAGCAATTCATAATACGCCACATAAGAAGAAAATGCGTAAGATGATGCTTGAAGGTGATAGACCGTCTGAATGTTATAAATGTTGGACAGTAGAAGACAAGGGTCCAGATAGAATTTCTGAACGAGTATTTAAAACACTTCAGTATGATGACTTAGATTTGAATTCAATTCCTTTGAGAAAATGGAATAACGATACATTCTTGCGAACACTTGAAGTTTCATTTGATAGAGCCTGTAACTTTGCGTGTTCATACTGTGGTCCTGCTTTCAGTACTACATGGGTAAAAGATATTAAAGACAATGGACCATATCAAAATATTCAGTCAGATGATAGAGGACACTATATTAATACTGCACCTTGGGCTGAGTCCGCCGCACAGAAAGATGAAGACAATCCATACATTCAAGCATTCTGGAAATGGTGGGAAGCAGATGATGGTCTAGTAGATAATTTAGAAGAAATACGAATAACTGGTGGTGAACCCATCATGCATCCTAGTGTATGGAAATTATTTGATTGGTTCAAGAATAATCCAGAACGTGGCAGAGATATGAGATTTGCCATCAACTCAAATCTTGTTCCAGAAAAAGAAAAGACATTTACGAAATTAATAGAAGCAATACAATATGTGCCGAACTTTCAAATGTTCACAAGTTGCGAGGCAACTGACTCTCAGGCAGAATATATTCGTGATGGACTTGATTATGAAGTTTGGTTAAATAACGTTAAGAGATTATTAGACCAGCCAAAAATAAAGAAAACTTGTATAATGATGACTATTAATGCTTTATGTTTAAACTCAATAACAGATTTCATGGATGATATGTTAGCACTTCGAGATATTTATGGTGAAGAACGTTCACCTCTTTTATCATTAAACTTAGTGTACACTCCTGAGTTTCAGAGTATTAGCACATTGCCAACTTATATTATAGAACACTACAATGATAAGTTAAAAGCGTGGTATGACAAAAGAAAAACAGACTTATGGGATAAAGAAGATGTATGGGTTACTCGTATTATTGAACACATGGACAAAGCAATAAGTAATCCACATTCAGAAGAGATTTTAAAAAAGAGACAAAACGATTTTAAATCATTCTACACGCAATACGATGAAAGACGTGGCAAAGATTTTAGAGCAACATTTGATCCTATTATTGTAGATTGGTACGATACTTTAACTTCGGAGAAAGAATATGGATAGAGGAAGCCAAAACGGCGAAAACCTTCATCAATACAAGAAACGAGTAATCGATTCGATTAGTGAATCATATTGTGCCGCCAAATGGTATAATGCGACTATCTGGTTGGGTCACGGACAAACTGCAAGTTGTCATCACCCTCCGGGACATTGGATTCCTCTTGAAGAACTGAAAGATAATCCGACAGCAATTCATAATACAATTCATAAGAAGAAGATGCGTAAACTTATGCAAGAAGGTCAACGACCAGCAGAGTGTGAGTACTGTTGGAAAGTTGAAGATATGGGTAAAAATCATATCTCAGATAGAGTATTCAAGACTGAAATATTTACAGATAAAGATATTGAGAAGTCAGTTGAGATGCCTTGGGAAGAGAATGTAAATTTGCGTACATTAGAAATATCATTTGATAGAGCATGTAATTTCAAATGTTCTTATTGTAATCCAGCATTCAGTACATCGTGGGTTAAAGATATCAACGACTATGGTGGATATCAGAATATACAGTCTGATGGACGAGGACATTTTCAAGATACAGCACCATGGGCCGAACCAGCAACAAAGCACCAAGATGATAATCCATTTATTCAGGCATTTCATAAATGGTGGGAAAGTGATTTAGCAGACTGCTTAGAAGAAATACGAATCACTGGCGGCGAACCCATCATGCACAAGGGCACGTGGAAGTTATTTCAATGGTTCAAAGATAATCCCGATAGGGGACGTGATATGCGATTTGCTATTAATTCAAATATGTGTCCCGATACTCCTAAAGTTCTTGACAAACTTGTCAAAGAATCTTGGCATGTTCCTCATCTTGAGATATACACAAGCATGGAAGCAACGGGCAAGCAAGGAGAATACATTCGTGATGGGTTAGACTATGACTTATGGATGAGTAATATTCATAGGGTATTAAACGAAGCGAATATAAAGAAACTACATATGATGATGACTATCAACTCATTGTGTTTGACTTCTATTACAGAGTTCATGGACGAGATGTTAGACTTAAGAGAAACATATGGTGATAGAGCGCCAACGATGACATTGAATATATTAAGATTTCCGTCATTTCAAAGTGCCGCTATTCTACCAGAAGACATCAAAACTCATTATAAAGATAAACTTAATAATTGGTATCTATCTGACCGCCCTCAAGCAATGCTAAGTGAAGGCGAGAAAGAAAGTGTTCGTAGATTGGTTGATTACTTAGACATCGTAAAGACTCCACACAAGAATACCGCGGAGACTCCAAAGTTGTATAATGATTTCAAGTCATTCTTTGCTCAGTATGATATTCGTAGAGGTAAAGACTTTGTATCTACTTTTCCTGGTCTATTAGGAGATTGGTTTGAATCACTTGAAGCAGAAGTGCCCAGTGAAGATGATATTAAACAAAAACTATTTGTTCTTACGTCAATCGACAGAGCGGGAGATCCTGCTACTATCGAAGAATATGATGGCGGCGATGACGAACATGAACAAGAACTCACACCGGGATGGAATACTGAAACTGATGATTTGGGTGCATAGAGTATGAAACATTTAATATTATTTTACGGAAGAACAGGTAGCACTATGGTGTATAGTAGTATATTAGACTATCATTCATTGGTCAGAGGTAACACATCAGAACTTCACAGTGATAATTTTATGGATGCTACAGATTGGTTTGCAGATAAAGATGATTGGGTATTAAAGATGCATATTAATACTGGAATCGATATAGATCATTATTCAAATTTATTAGAATATTTTCTAAATAAAGAAAAAATTGATAAGATATATTTTTCTTACAGAGAAGATATATTTGATACATATTTGAGTTATGCTGTGGCAATAAATTCAGATATTTGGAACAGTGATACAAAACAAGAGTATACTCCCATAGGCGTAGGCATTCTACCCGACCACGTATCAGTCAGACAGGCAGATAATATAGTCTCAGGTAGTGACCTATTATTACAATGTGCGAGAAATATGGAGAACTCATTTGAAAGATGGTACGCAAACCAAGTTAGATTGTTTGCTATGTATAATATTATACCCATTTCATATGAAGATATGGTAACGACTGGTAAAATAACAAATGACTTGCCTATGAAAACTCGAATAGTAAAACAAAATACCTTGAAAGAAAAGTTATCACTGTTTGAAGATAAGAGAATAGTTTATGAACATTTTAATAATCATCTCAAAAAATATTCATGGGATAATGGACGTATAGTCAAATGATTGATTACAAAGATATAATTCATATAGATTTAGAAGCAAGTAGTCTTTGTAATGCAGAGTGTCCCTCGTGTTCTCGTAGAGCAAGTGGCGGAATTAAGAACTCCACATTCACAGAAACATTTATGACTTTACAGAATATAAAAGATTGGTTTTCAGTAGATTTCATCAAGCAACTACATATGATTACAATGTGTGGAAATTATGGAGATGCGATGACTAATCCAGACTTGATTCCTATTCTGCAATACTTTAAGTCTATAAATTCAGAGATTTTCTTCCATATGAACACGAATGCAAGTGGCAGAGATACACAGTTCTGGCTCGACTTAGGTGAGATTTTTAAAGAGAAAGGCGTTCTAGTATTCAGTGTTGACGGTCTTGAAGATACCAATTGGATATATCGTAGGGGCACTCATTGGGATAAGATTATACATGCGATGACTAATTATATATCAACGGGCGCACAAGCAAGATGGGAGTTTCTTGTATTTCGTCACAACCAACATCAAATAGAAGAAGCAAAAGAGTTATCAAAAGAAATGGGATTTAAACAATTCCACGCAAAAAAGGCAATGGGATTTGTTAATGTTATTAATGAGACTGGCAGTATAGAACACAATATGAGAGTTTATGGAAACGAAGGACAATTTGAATATACAATTAAACCTCCGATTAATACGGAAACTAAAAATATAAATTCAAGACAAGATAATCGTAGTTTAGGAAAAGATCCACAACAAAATACTACAGAAGAAACACCGAATCTAGAGTCAGGATATCTTAAAGATATCAACTTACAATTAGAAAAATCTGTTGTTCCTCTTCAACCTATAAAGTGGCATAATAATCAAGACATTAATATTGACCCGACCCGAGAATTAAGTGAACACGAAAAACAATTAGGAGAGTGTGATATAGACTGTGAAGCCATGGCAAACAAAAAGATTTTTGTTAATAGTTATGGTTTAGTTTTTCCATGTTGTTATACCTCTGCGATATATGATGATGAATTTGGTGGAGGTGATATGGTGGTGCCATTAAGAACCTTTATAAATACATACGGAAAAGAAAACATCTCACTAAAACACAATTCACTAAAAGATGTTATTGATGGGGACATCTATACATCTGGATGGATTGAAAGTTTTAAAGATAGAGACATAAGAAATAAAAGATTAAAAGCATGTTCTATATTCTGTGGTAAAGAAAAAAAGAGAGAAGATTTAACAGCATCACTAGATAGTTTAGAGAAAGAAAAGAGTTTAATATGAAAATAATACCAATATGGAACGATGACGGCACACAGTCAGAAGATGCAGACAATAAAACTTTCTGTATGGCTCCTTGGACCCACACTTATATTTCTCCACAAGGAGAACGTAGAATGTGTTGTGCGTCACGTGAAGAACACCAATTTCAAAGACAGTATATTGATGCGACTAATGATGATACTTATGGTTTAGACAAGAAGATAAGAACAAGTGCAGACGATTTCAATCCACTGACGTTAGAAGAACATTGGAACTCTCCGTATATGATGGACATAAGAAAGAAACTTATGGCAGGAGAAACTATTTCGCAATGTGATGTTTGTAATGATGACATACTAAGTTTGAGTTCATATAAGAAATGGTTTACTGGTCATCTATTCAAGCACAAGATACAAGAGGCATTTGATAGCACAGATGAAGACGGTAGAACAACAATGCCTACTATTTCATTTGATTATCGTTTCAGTAATCTTTGTAACTTCAAGTGTAGAATGTGTGGAGAATTATTAAGTTCTAGTTGGGAAGCAGAGAAAAAGAAACATGACATGTGGTCTCCAGAAGAACATCCATTTATGATTCCAGATGTGAAAAAGAAAATGAATGATTTTACAATTAATGTTGTTGAGCCTGAGTTTAGAAAAGCAATAGATGATGGCATAGTAGAAGAAATATATTGGGTTGGTGGTGAGCCACTTATGTATGATATACACTGGGAAACTTTAGAGAAGATGATACAGGCCGGCACTGCGAAAGACTGTTACTTGCGATATAATTCCAATCTATCACGTGTAGACTTTAAAGGCAAAAACTTATATGAC
>Ga0207991_1002166_pt1 | contig 11195 bp, 8 predicted proteins | sample ETN07SmetaG_FD_185786 | JGI IMG/M metagenome (GOLD analysis project Ga0207991, IMG submission 185786) | Marine microbial and viral communities from oxygen minimum zone, Eastern Pacific Ocean - ETNP2014F14-07SV275 (SPAdes) (version 2) | ecosystem: Environmental > Aquatic > Marine > Oceanic ... | reverse complement strand
GATAAATTCAGTTTTGTGTCTAATTGGCTTTTATTAACTGCATCTCCTGCATCTGTTCCATCTGCTACGTTAGTAATTTTATTATCTGTCATATTAATGGGTAAAGAAGTATCAAAAGCGTTTTCACCAAAAGTCATATATTTAGTTCCTTTTGCTATTACCAAATCATTTGTTCCTATGGTAAATATTCTATTTCCACCATTGCCCATATCACCACCTAAATTTAACTCTGATAATTTATTAATATTTAAATTTCCTGTCATGGTTCCACCGCTTTTATCTAACTTTGCAACATTCAAAGCATTTAATCGTATGTCTGTGTATCCCTTGGTGGTTGGTTCATCGTCTGAGACTGGCTCACGCACTGATACTGTGCCTTTATCTAAAGTGTTTAAATCTGTATCTTGTAATGGTCGAGTTGTAGAATTTGCGAAAATGTATAATTTATCCTCTCCTTTACCTACTGCATAACCTTTAAATTTATCTGTGGAGTTCTCTCTATATTCTGCATAATCACCAAAATTTTTATTATTTACTGGCTCTTGTCCTTCAACTTTTAAATGTTCAATTAATCCGTCCTCTGTTGATATATCACCGTTTGTTATCATTTCATTGGCTGTTAATGTGTCAGTAATGGTTAAATCACCATTAACTGTTAAATCACCTGTTAATATTTGGTTTGCTTCATTGCGTTCAACTAAATTATTACTGTCAAAATTATCAACAATAAATTCATTTTTTCCAAAATTAAAGTATTTGTCCATCGTGTGTTTAATAATCTTATATTAGATAAAAAATATTTAATTAATTCATAATAATAAATTAATTAATTAATCAGTTTTTTCATTTTCCTCATTTAATAAGTCTTTGAATAATTGAATTACTTCATTTTGTTCTTGGCTTCCTTTCTGTGGGACTATGTGTTTATGGTCTGCGTCTTTTTCCTTCTTTTGTTTGTTATACAGTGCAACTGCTCGCATGTATGTAATTTTACCACCATTTATTACTGGCTCGCCATTCTTGGAAGCATTAGCTTTATGTGAAATTGTTTTAATGTGTTTGCACCAATTCCACCGGGTAATTTGACAGTTGCAAGCATCGCATTGAACGTATTTTTTACCCCATTTTAACATGCTTTCATGCTGTTTGTTTTTAAAAACTGTTAAGGGTTTCTTTTTATTAATGCATTTGTTGTTTTGAATACACTCATTTTCTGCATCTAATAACTCACGTTTTGTAAATTCTCCTTGTCTCATTATATCGTATCTATGGTTTTTCTTGTTAAGTATCTTTTTTAAATATTCTGTGTGTTTGTGGTGTTGCTTGCGTGCTTCGAAATTGAAGGTTGAACCTATGTACTTATTTTTACCATCTGTTAAACAATATACTACGCCGTGTTTTTTCATTACTATATATATACTATATATAAAAATATTTTTGTGTAATTTTTGGTGCGTTTGTATGTGTTATTAATCAAAATGAATTGTGAATTTATCAATATTATTTTGTTGTGCTTCATATTCTTTTTTTAATTGTTTGTAGTATTTCTTAGCTTCTTGAACAAGCTCTTTCGTAATTGTTTTATTGGTTAAACCGTTCGCATAAATAAAATGACTTGTGGTTAGACTGTGTCCCAGTTTGTTTGCTTCTTCTTGTTGTGTGTGTGGTGGTTTTGTGGTGTTATTCACTGCGTGTAAGTGTCTAAAATCTAATGGGTTGATGTTCAACATTGATTTAAATATTTTTTGGTATGTGTTGGATGAAATGGGTTTTTTTGTGGATGACGCATTGCTACGGCTTTGGAGTAAATACTGGTTTAAATCGCTTCGTGCTTCGTTCAGCAGTGGGCTTGGGATATCAATAATACGGGTTCCACATCGTGCTTTTGTTTTGTGATGAAAAATATATAATTTTGAGTCAAATATATTGAAACAGTTATAAGGTGGTTGTTCGTTAGGTGGTTCTTCAAAGTTTGACACACGACAATTTAATAATTCACCCTTGCGAGTTCCTCCCAGATAATACGAAAGGTGAGCGATACGCCTTGTTAAATAATCATGATGTGTTAAGAACTGTTTTAATGTTTCTCTGTGTTGTTCGTATGTATCCTCTATATATTCCCTGTTTTTGTTGTAGTTTGCTAAATGATTTAACTTTAATTCTTTTATTGCTTTTTGGTATTTTTCCACTGTTGCAATTTTACAATTAATTAAATTACTAATCTTATATATATACCCTACAACTTCAACCCATTTTTTGGATGAATAATATGTTTTAACTATATTAATTATTTTTGTTGTGTCGTTCAGTGTGCGTTTATTAATTTCCTTTGTTTCTAATTTATCAAAGAGCTTCTTTAAAATGCATTTAACGTTTGCTTTGTTGCTATCTGATACGTTAAGAGCTTCTAAGATGCTTAATAAATTCATTATATAATAAGCATTACATAATAAATTTTTAGTTGTGGCGTAAATTTTAAATTCTTGGTTTTAGCATAAGAGGTTGCTTAAAAGGTGTATTTTAGGTGTCCAAACTGGCATTTAATATATATATATAAACTATTAAAATGGACACTATGGCTTAGGCCTAAATAAAAGTAAATATTATCTCTTGTAATTTTCCTATGCGGGTTTCGTCGCCCGCTTTACTCTTGGTTTAATAAATACGCTGTTTGTTGGGATAAAACATATTGAGGATACATTTTATGAATCATAACCCACCTTCCTAGTTTTTTCAAGGCTTTTACTTCGTCCTTATCCATACCAACATAATTTTTTAGGACATAGTTTAAGGCGTGGGTGCTTGTAGCTTGTGGAAATAATGTCATAAAATCGCATTCATTTAATATTAATCTTGTTTTCTTGTAGTTGGTCAAAAAATGAGAAATAACAACCATAGATATATTCCCTTGGTCGTCCTTGTGCTTACGTCCCATTATGCTTATATCATCAATGAAGTTTAACACTTTATCTAATAACTTTTTGGGTGCGATTGTGTCAAAATCATCAAAAATAATTAAACAATCATAAAATTCGTTAATGTCTGGTGGGTTATCTTCAAACTCTCGGTAATTCAGCCTATGAATGTCTCCGTTTATGCTATCTAATGTTTCATCTTGTTCAAGTTTTGACACTACATAAATAGGTCTATCGGGGTATAATTTAAGGTAATTGTTCGCTATGGTTTTTGCAGTGTATGATTTACCACACCCAGAAGCTCCCGCATTATACCATATGTTTCGTTTGTTCTTGTCAGTATTGGGTAATGGTTGAAAAAATAAATCATCAGGTAGTTTTATTTTGGTTTCTCCTTTTTCATCTCCTGAGTTAATACATAAAAATTTATTTACGTTCTTGTTTCTATCATCACCTTTAATTAATGCAATTGGGCTCCAGTCTTTGGTAATATCATTTGTTCCTAAAATTTTTAAAGAAGGCATTTTATATTAAATTGTATATTACTACAAAAGATTTTAATTTTTTGTAAATTTTTATATAAAAATATTTACAAAAATGTGAAAACTTATTAAGAATTCATAAAAACATTTTCAGAAAGTGAAAAAATTATTATTACATTAAAAGAGCTTTCAGCCTTGTTCTATGCTCTTTATCAATGGTTGCGGTTTTCTTTCCACCATGTGTTTTACGGACTCTCCGCCCTTGTCCTTTCTGTTCCTCTTGCTCTGCCTCTTGTGCTCGTGCTAGTTGTTCCTGTGCTTGTGCTAACGCTTGGGCTTTGGCTTGTTCTTCTGCTTCTTGTATCTCCCGTTCTTCATCTTCTGCGTCTTTGGGCATTGCTCGGCCATCTTGTCCAAAATCTAATTGTTTCTTGACGTCGTCCGCCTTGGCTCTTTGTTTCTTGAATTTTTCATTTTGAATAATACTATCAACAATCCTTTGAGCATTTTGAACTAATGTTTTTTGCTGTGCTTTAACGTTTTTACTTGCATTTTTCTTTTTTTTAAGAAGTGTTTTTGCATCTTTGAGTTGTTCTTGTGCTTGTTTCAAATCAGTTGTTGGTGTAATATTGCTAAGTTTTGCTTTTGGATGAACTTTACCTACTGGTGTCATGTTTTTACGCATTTTTTCAAGTAAATCATCCTGTTCTAAAAACTGTTTTTCTGTTGGTGTTTCTTTTGGTAATGGTGCAGTTTGTGGTGTTTGTGGTTTTCTCTGTGCTGGTGCTGGTATAAATGGTACTAATGGTGGCTGTTGTGGTGGTTGTGGTGGTGCTTGTGGTTTGGGTGCTTGTGGTATGGGTGCTTGCTCTTGAGGGTCAAGTTTATCTTTGAATTCATCTGAAACAGTTTTATAAACATTTTGTAGCATTGTTTCAAAATCTTTTGAAACACTTTTAATATTTGTTTCAACATCTCCCTGACCATTAACAAGACGTAATAATGCTTGGCGTGCGGATGCACTCAAAGTAAAATTTGACATGTTTTGAGCTATTAAATCTCTGACCTTGACCGTCTTGAAAAATGCTTTCAAGTTGTTTCGGAACTTCTTCCGGCTTAATTTTTTGTCCAATACAGCTTCCTGGTTCTCTGGTTTATAGTTTGCACGAACAGTATTAAATACTTTAGTTGCAGTTTTAGTAAAAAGTTGTTTAAATCCGTTTGTAAGTCTTTCGAACACTTCAGTAAGCTTTGGTTTATCACTTTTTATGCGGTCTGATTTGTCTTTAACGTCTCCTCGTATATCTTGTATTCCTTGTAATTTGTCCTTAATTTGTTCAAAGGTTTTATTTGCACGTGTTAGTAAAGCTCGTAAGTTGTCTGGTATGTATTGCGTGGGTTTTGCTTCAATAATATCATTAAATCGGGCTTCAAATATTGGCTCTCGTTGGATGTCTTGGATATTATAGGTCTCTTCTAACATGTCTAAAACTTTTAGAATTCTTAAAACATTTTCTATACTGTCTAAATTTCTTAAACTTGCTTTTAAAATTTCTATTCTTTGTTTTGGTTTAATGGTTTGTGTTCCTACATCCAAAATTTCGCTGAATTGTGGATTCTGAACTGATAAAACAAAACTATCAATAAATTCATTAACTATTTTCTCATAACGTTGAATAGTTTGTAAATTTAGGTCTAGCCCTATGGCTTTCAGGTTAAATAATGCTTTTCTTGTGTTCTCTCTGTTAATGTCAGTTCCTCCAAAGCCTCCATCTTGAAGCTCATTAAAATACAGTTCTAAACTCTGCTTTTGTGAGCTGTCGTCTGCTTCTTCCTGTGTGTCAAACGTCCCGCTTTCATCTGCTTGAAGTTCAGCCATGTTTTGGGCTTTAATCATTTCATTCCGTTTTAAAATATTACGTATAGCGTCATCTTCTGCTAACCCTGCACCTGTTAAATGGTTGTATTGATACCCTCCGTATTCATACCTGTCAGGGTTTGTATGACTTGATAAGAAAGGCATTGGGGGTGCTATTGGTTTCATAATGGGTTGATTCGTGACGAAGTTCTTTAATATGTCTCGTTCATATTGTTGAGTTTGTAAATTGGTGTTAATGATGTTATCGAGTATTAACTGTCTTCGATATGCGTTGAAATCCATTTTAATATATACCATATAGAAAGATATTTATTTTTTATTAATTTAATGAAATCAATAAAAAAATAATCAAAAGTTTTATATTAAATTATTTTCTTTAATGTATCGTGAAGCTTCCGGCAGTGTTAAGCCTTCTTCTTTCATTAACTTGCTTACAAGTTGCCCCCTTTTCTTCATTTTTGCACTGGGTGCCCGTTTCTTGCGTGGTTTCTTCTTTTTACCAAGTCCAACAGCAGTCATACCTGTGGCAAGTGCTGTTCCATAACCTGGAGCAACAAGAGGAGCGACAGCTTTGACTGCTGGGGCAACCTTTTTAACTGCTTTTACCACTTTATGAAACCCTTTTTTAATACTATCCCAGAAGCTCCCACCAGTCATAATACCAGAAGCTACAAGTTCAGGGTTTTGGTCAGCTATCATTTTAGCCATTGTTTCGCCTAGTTTTTCGACGTCTTTTTTACTTCCTGAGCCAAGATATAGGGGAGTGGGTTTGTATTTGTTGCGTCCTGACCCTACACGTTGGTTGAAATCGTCTTCAATGCTCGAATACACAGGATTCATTGCAGAGCCCCCAACTTGGAGGGTTCGGCCTAAGTCATCATTACCTAAATAAGCCATTCTATATATATATATTGAATTGAGATAAAAAAAAATGTAATTTTATTTTTAACATTTTTGGCATAGCCACGAAACCCGCATAGGAAAATTACAAGAGATAATATTTACTTTTATTAAGGCGTAAGCCATAGTGTCCATTTTAATAGTTTATATATATATATTAAATGCCAGTTTGGACACCAAAAATAGATTTTTTTAGCAATAAACCTTGGAGTAAATCAGGGTTTTTTCCAAGTCCATTTTCCAGTATTCGGATTTTGTTTAACCTTCCATCTTCTCACAATATTAGCAACATCCTTGGGAACATCCAATATTAAAGTATCATGTGGTTCAAATGTAGGGTTTTTATAACCCTTCCATTTAACCCAATAACCATAAACCCCATTAGAGGTTGCCGGTCTTATGATTCGTTGAACGGCGAACTTTTCGGTGCGGTCGATGGGGTTATCGATGGAATTTACAGGCAGTAAATCATTACTTGTATATTTACCTTTAATTTTATCTAATGCATATGTGGAAGGTCTAAAATCATCCTTGGGTTTATTCACTCGTTCAATCGTGTATATTTCATCTCCGAAGGTTGGATTATCTGTTATTTTATCAGTTTTCTTTAATTTAGTGCGTAGCCTAACCTTTTGACCTTTCTCTAAAATATTGTCATTCAAATTAGCATTATTCTTAACAGCTTGTTTTTTGATTTGGTCTTGCACTGTTTCATACTCTTTTAATGTATCCATAGATAACGCTTTAATTGGTGTGGTTTTGGTTGAATCTGAATACGTCGCATTAATAGAAAACTCAATTTCATCCATCTTAGACGCCCAAACATTATTGTCTTGATTCAATAATTTAAGTTTTAATATTTTATTTCGTATGGTTCTATTCATGCGTTCCACTACGCCCTGACTTGTGCTATGGTAAGGCTCACCATAAATATGTTTGATTCCCCTGCGTTCAATTTCAGCATTAAACGACCCTTTAAATTCTGTCCCATTATCTGTTTGTATTGCTCGGGGTTGTGTTGGGCGTTCTGCTTTGTCCTCGTTATTAAGGTTATCCATTAATGTTTTTATTCTTTTTAGAACGTCTTTTAATGCTTTTGTTGTGGTTTCAACGTCTTTGGATTTTAATTTATTCAACCATACATATTTACTAAACGTATCAATTGTTGTCATGATGTATTTGAACCCTTTGCTTTCAGTTCTGCTCAAATCAATTAAATCAATTTGTAATTTAGAGAGTGGATACTTTGGAATACTTGAAACAATTTTGACAGTTTTTCGTGGTGTGGTTGTGATTTGGTTTAATTCTTGACCTTTTAGCCATTCCATCACTTGACGGCGTGAAATGTTGCTGTTTGGGTGGTGTTCTTGTAGGAATTTATACAGTTTATCACGTCCTCCGAGCACTTTTTCATATGTTTCATTTAATAACTCTTTCTGCTTTTTTGTAAGTGGTGGAGTCATATAAATTAAATGTATAAAATAATTTTATTTCTCTAATTTATATATACTAATAATGCTATCATTTAAAGAGCCCGAATATGTGTATTACAACAGCCACGCCATAAGCACACAGAACTACTCAAAAGGTATTAAAAATGACGCAATCGCCCGCATCAATGAAGACAGAACAACACCAATTATTAATGATATTTCAAAATATGATTTATCCATAGTGAGATTTGACGCCGTCGGCTTAAAAGACATTCCAATTTTTATTCCAATGATTGAAAGCGGACAATCCAACCCAAATAAAACAGTGTATCAGTGCAATATTAAAGTTCGTATCAGTGATGATAACACAGGGTCCGAATCATTCGAAACCACAGAAAATATAATTTTTGAGCCACAAATTGGAGGGTTAGAAACGCCAAAAAACCCAGACCCCCTCCCTGATTACAACAACGAATATTACTATGTTTATACATTTTCCCACATGGTGCGGATGATAAACAGACTTTTTCAAAATTGTTATGAAACTCTTCAACAGTCAATCAATAACAACGCAACTGAACCAATCACAATCAACCAGAAGCCCCCACATGTAGAATTTGACGCATCCACTAAAAAGTTTAAAATTTACTTTGACAGTAGAGGGTATGGATATACTGCTTATGACACCCCGACAGGTTCTGATGCATATTTTGATATTTCTTTTAATTCAAATTTATATAACATTTTATCTAATTTTACAGGTTTTTTCACAAATGGAACAGATGAAAATTATTTTACTTTTTTATTTCCTAATGATATATCACGTGAAACCATAACAATTGACACAGCAACATATATTGTAGCATCACAAGAGAACGAGAGCCTGCAACTATGGAGCCCAGCATCGAATATAGTTTTTACAACTGATATTATCCCATCATTACCAGAGCAAATCAATGTGAGCAATTTATATGGAACATTTACCGAGCGATTAGGCTCAAATAACGACACTGAACACATTATAACAGATATAAGCTTACCATTAGATAACCCTTATGATGTTCAAAATATTGCTTATGTTCCTTCGGGAGAATATAGAATAATAAATTTAAACAACAGCGCAGGGAGAGATTTAAAAAATATAAATTTTGCTCTGTCTTGGCGTAATAAATATAATGGTTCCCTTGTTCCCGTGAAGCTTTCCAGTGGGGCATACTTTACAGTTAAACTGATGTTCAGAAAAAAAAAATTGTTTATAAAAAATTAAATATAGAATTTTTTTAATTTTACACTATTTATATAAATTGTGTAAAAATAAATATGTTTTACAAATATATATAAATACTGAAATGAGCGATTTAACAATTTCCAAAACAAAAGTTTTAGACCCTCGCATTTTACAACAAGAGCCATCTTATCAAATTCAGCAAGGCTCAGGCAGTGTATCATACAACAAATACGCTCCTACTTCTTCTTCCACCTCATCCCTTGCATATAATGTAAATCCACCCACAGAAGACATTATCACAGACAGAACCTTAAAATATGAAGGTGATTTTGTGCTTAAATCTACCGTTTCCATTGTTTCCAAAAATAATGCAGGTAATAATCAGGCTTTACCAACAACAGCAGATTACAAAGGAAAACCTATTGTCTTGTTTGGTTATAACTCAACTTTAACTGACCATCCATTAAATCAAGTTTTTGATAATACACAAATTCAAATTAACAATGCATCCATGAACAACAAGAGTGGGGACAACTTCAACATTCTTAAATGGATGATGAACGACCCCAAAGATGGGCTTCAAAAAGGCACACCTTCCCGCCTTGAAGTGTATCAAAATTACAGTGGAAGTGCTGTTTTCCAAAACTCAAACATTCAAGGAATCAGCCAAGCCAACTCATACGAAGCACCCCCTAACGGTTCTTTCGAAGGTGTGCGCTTCTGCGACCCTAACGGCAATGTGCTTGTAGGTGATGGAACATATACAAGCGGAGGCAGAACTGTTGCATACCGTAATGGTGTTCCAGTCACTTGCACCGATGCAGGATTAACCACAGGTACAAATGCGCTAAGCACAGAATACGATATTTTTATCAAAGTAAGCGTTGTTGAACGTGCTTTTATTTCTCCATTTATTTTTAATGAAACACATGACGAACAAACCGGATTATATGGAGTCAGACAGCTGAACATTTCCCACAATCTACGTGCTCCAAGCAATTTAATTAAAGTTGATAAAAGAAGTGCTATAACTGGAAGCGATGCGAACGGTTATTTATACATTGACAATTTAAACACTGTTTTTAATAATGTTAATCCTTGGCAAACAATGCGTCTTGTAATGACATTTAGAACACCTTCTATTTATGAAACACCACCAAAAATTAACATTGTGCCATACAATGAATACCAAACATTCAAAACAACCCGTGTTGTGAATCTACAAGCAGGAGGTAAAACACGCATTAGAAGCGATGCAATAATTCCTGCTTCAATTCCCAACCTGATGCTTATTGCAGTTCGCCCAAGTTCTTACGCTGTGGATGAGTCAGACTGGTTCATTCCTCCTGAAAGTTTAAGCTTAAAATTCGGGAACGAATCAAATCTATTAACTGATGCTTCCAAACAAGATTTATATGAAATGAGTTATAAAAATGGTGTTCAAATGAGCCGTGGTATGTGGTATGGTTCAGCATATCAAAACGGTAAGAATTACACTAATGACCTTTACACTACAAACAAAGGACACGGTTTTGTTCCTCTCGTTGGTGGCTTCGTGGCTCTTGTTCCTGGTGTTGATTTCCCATTAAATGAAGGATACGCAGGCGGTGTTGGTGTGAATTCAACCAATGTCATTGATATCGAAATTGAAAACCGTCTAAATGTTCCTCTAACATCTGTTGATATCACAGTGGTTTATGTGAATTCTGGTTTTATTTCCAGTGCTGACGGTTCAAGTGCTATCCAACTACAACCTTTAACAACTCAGGAAGTAGTAAGCACACCCCTCGACATGGATGCACATTTAAGCGGTGTTATGGTTGGTGGTTCCTTCTGGGGTAAAGTGGGCTCCTTCCTTAAAAAGAACGTGTGGAAACCTGTTAAGAAACTTGCACAAAATAAAAAGGTTCGTGAATTTGTTAAAGACGGACTCCGCAAGACAGGCAACCCTTACGCCAAGACCGCAGCGGACGTTGCTGACCAAGTGGGGCTGGGAATTCGCACAGGTGGAAGACGTCGAGGACTCCAAGACCTTTATGATTAATTAACAAATATTTTTTTAATAATGTAGTTTTTTTAAACAACATTATTAATATATCAAGGCGTTTAGCAAGGCAGTAAGCCACAAGCCACAAAACCCGCATAGGAAAATTACAAGAGATAATATTTTACTTTTTTAGGCGTAAGCCATAGTGTCCATTTTAATAGTTTATATATATATACTTAATGTGAATTTGGACATTCTGGCTTACGCCTTGGTTAAAATAAATCAGCATACTTCATAGCTGAAACCTTGGCTTTTTCATTAAGAATTTTTAATAATTCATTTTTAATTTTATTTAATTCTATTTCAACTTT
>Ga0207991_1002163_pt1 | contig 11211 bp, 8 predicted proteins | sample ETN07SmetaG_FD_185786 | JGI IMG/M metagenome (GOLD analysis project Ga0207991, IMG submission 185786) | Marine microbial and viral communities from oxygen minimum zone, Eastern Pacific Ocean - ETNP2014F14-07SV275 (SPAdes) (version 2) | ecosystem: Environmental > Aquatic > Marine > Oceanic ... | reverse complement strand
ATCAACTAGTGGTAAAATTAATTCATGAACATCTTGTTCCATGAATGGAGAAAAATCTGAGAGTAATTAAAATCAATCAGAGTAGGCAAAACTTTTGAATCAAATCATGACCATCTTTACTCATTTCAGGATGAAATTGGGTGCCAAAAATCAATTTTTTTTCATATTGAATAATTTCATATTTGCAGTTCTTTGATTCTGCAAGTGGGATTAATACGCCTGGTAATTTGGATATCTCATACCCATGACTCTCAAAGACAGTCAAATTACCATTTGAAATTAAATTGTCTTTAAAAATTTTAATTGTTTCATTACCTTTTTGAAGTGATTGAGATTTTTTAATCGTTCCACCCAAAGTTAAAGCTAAAATTTCTGCTCCATAACAAATACCAAGTAATTTTATATTATTTTTAATTGATAAAGTAATTATTTTTGAATTTATTTGATTAATCTTTTTTTCATTTTTTCTTCTTCCTGATAAAATTATAGAATTATAATTTTTAAGAGAATCTAAATGAAAAAGTTGAGGAGTATGTTTCTCAAATAAAATATTTTTCTCGTTTAGATAATCAGTTAAATTTTTTGTGTAAATTGAACCATTATCAACAACAAGTAGCAATTAGTTGCCTACCTCAATTGAGACATAATGTATCTCAGAAATTCCATCTCTAACTAATATGGTTCCCACATTAAGATTATTTTCTTCGTGCCACATGAATACTCTATCAGTACGTGGCTTTACAAAGTCATCAATGAATTCAGCTAGGAATTCTTCAGCCTCTGCCTGATCATTTTCAGTAAAGAAGATTATTTCTCCTTCATTAAATGACAACGGAATTTGAATTGATGTTGGTTCAGCAATTGATATTCCATTTTTCTCAAACATAGACTTTATGATATCAATTCTATCATCTCTTACTAGTTCAATATAATCAACATCTGCTACTGTAATAGATGATGCAACACCTGAAACTTTCTTTAGATATGCTTCAAAGGCTGCTTCTTGAGTTTCGCCTAGTCCTACAAAGTATTCTCCATTAAATGCAGCACCTACTGCAGCAATTGTGCCTAGTTGAGCAACTACTCCTCCAGCACCAGCAGTATACACTGGAATAAAGTATACATCATGATCACCTACACGATACAAAATATTATCACCAATTCTTGGATTTCTCAAAAGTGTCTTTAGTTGAGCGAAATCAGGATCTCTATCTAGTGCCTCTCTAACTGCAGTTGGACCAATTAATTTTGTTGTAGAATTTAATGGAACTTCATAAAATTGTAAATCTCCTAGATTTGCAAGATCATTTTCAACTATCATATATCCTGCAAGATTTCTTCCCTGAGATCCTCTTAATTCTAATGACAATAATCCTATAAACTCAGTTTCTGAAAATCCTGGTGGTTTTGCTTCAACATAATAGGTATCAAGACCACGAGGAATTTCATAAAATTCATTGGCTTGAATAAATGTCTCAACATCAGTTACATGGTAAATATTGTACATCTCTGTTTTCCAATTAAATAGTTCAGTAGGATATCTAACTTGTTCTTCTAACCATGCTGGAATTGGTACGAATTGATCAGCGTATTGACTAACAAACATTTCTGAAAAGAAATCATCTCCAGTTTGTAGTAGTTGAATATCACCATTGTATGAATCTACAAGTGCATAACCCACCAAACGCAAGTATGGATTTCCAACAGACCATGGTACATCGTGTGTATCAAATCCAATAATTAACGGGATTAACCAATAGGAGTTTGTTCCATCAGTTACAGGAATTGAATCTAATTCTTGTCCAAACAAATTATAAAGAAAATATGGATATAATATTTCCATTCTGTCATGGACATCTTTGTATCTCATTATGTGAACTGGTTCGGTAGGAAATGAAAGTACAAAGTTTGGCTCAAATATCCAACTAAGTGGTGGTGCAACATCCAATCCACCTAAACCTGAATAAGATACTCCTCCAAGTTCTGCACTCTCAGAACCTCTAGAAGTAGGATAACCAGACCAAGTTTGCTCAAATAATCCACCCTCACCATAGTAAATTTCTCTTTGTTTGAAAAATTTGTCACTTTCAACAATTTGTCCACTAGTTGCCTCTAAAGTAAGAAATCCATTTGGAACGTGAGTATAAACAAGATGCTCGTTATACCATGTATTATCAAGGCTAACTGATGATGGTAAAATTGGTTTCATTGAGGCTGTCCAATACAAAGTATTGTTAAAACGAAGAATGTCGTTATCTTCAAAGTCCACATAAGGAATTAAACCAATTTCAGGTTTTAGTTTGGCAAAAGCTGCTTCCCAATCCCAAATTCGAATAACATCAAGAACATCACTATTCTGCTGTACATAATTATTGATATTATTTGCAGAAACTGAAGTTAGTTGTGGATCATGAGTATTTTCTTGTATATCATTTAATTCACCAAGATATCTGTTTACTCCAACTTGTTGTGCAGTGTATGGACCCAAATATTCAATCTTTTTTGCATCAGCAATACTATTATTCACAGAAACAACACCTACTACAATTATTGCAATTGTAATAATTGTTAGAATTCTAATATACACATCTCGTTTAAACATGTGAGTTAGAACCTTTGCTCTAATTCTATCAAATACTGCAAATGCGATTAATGCAAAACCAATAACTAGTGTGCCCCCAATTACATATCTTGTATTATAATCAATTTGATCAGTAAAGAAAAGATTAATTCCAATCCAAATAATTGCTATTCCAAAAATTCCTTCTATAGTTGAAACATAATTAAGATATCTTGGTTTTCCTTCAGTAGAGTCCTGAATATATGATGTAACTACATCAATAAGTCTGTGAACACCAACGTACAAAAGTAAACGTAATCCAATTGCTGCAAGTATTGGAGGAAGTAAAATAACTAATGCAGGAATCATTGGTACAACTTTTTCTACTGCATAATTTGGATCAGTGTCAGGAGTTACAAAAGGTAATGAAAATAAGTTTGGTAAATTTTCAAGTCCAAAAGTATTTCCATCAATAAATGATATTGCTGCAAATCCAAACATGATATTTGCAAAGAATGCTCCAAAAAGGAGAATCTTTGTAATCTGCCAAATAACAAATTGTGGTGAAGTTAGTTTGTAGTTTTTGAAACTTGAAAAACTAGATGCAAGTGGCTGTTGTCCTCCTTGTCCAAGAAACTTGATTCCTGTACTAATTGCATACCAGAAAATAGAAGAACGTCCAACAATATTTACACGCACAAGTGCAATTATGGATAAAATTATTGTAGATACTAATGTGTAAAAGAGTGGTTTTGTGAATTGTTCTCCAAATTCAGTAAAATTCATCGATAAAGTTACTGCCTGATTGCTTACTGTAGCAAAAATTATGACGCCAAGTATGGCAACTATACCTAATCTGATGTATTTTCCAGCATCAGGAGGCGGAGCTTGCTTATCAGTAGAGGCACTATACAAAATCAACCTTGCTTGAGATTTGGTAAATTAATGTCTTACCGGTAAAATTAAGCTATTGTGGCTAGTTTTTTGCAAATCATGTAAGCTGCTGCAAATGTAGGAATTGTTACTTTTTCATTGATGTACGGTCCGAATTTTTTGTTTTTTAATTTAAATTCTATAGGACAATTTGCAATAACTTCAACTGAATTCTCATTAAGAAATGATGCTTCAACGTATGGATCAAATTTTGTTAAATCTTTACAATAAAGTTTGGTTAATCCACTTTTGCTGTTAATGGAACCAGGTAATCTAAAAATTCTATGAATATCCATAGTTACATTAGGATCAATTTTTGTACCAATTTTTTCTGAAACATCTTCAAGTGTTTTTTGAAAAGAAGAATAGCCATTTGCTAGTAACTCTGAAATAATTTTTGAGCGTTTTGATTTTGAACCAAATACTTGTTTTGAGAATCTGCCTCTCCATCCATATTCATTAAAATCAGAAAAAGATGAACGGTTTGGTTTGAATTTCTTCATTCCAAATGTTTCAGGAATTGCTCCATTAAACATGATGTAATCCACGAGTTCTGATCTCTCTCTAGAACCAATTTGTTGAAATTGTGAATTATACACATAAACATGAAATCCTTCGTTTCCAGAAAAATAAACATGAATATTATCTTTAGAAATTGCTAAATCATTAATTAGAATTTCAGATAGTTTCAATACTTCATTTTTTGAGGAATCTATACAATTTTTACATGGTAGAGATTTTTTTTCTAGTTTTATTGATTTACATTTTAAACAATGATCTGAATTCTTTGATACATCATTGCATTCATTACAGATTGATACTGTATGATTTTTTCTGCAAGACAGATTTAGATCTTTTGCATCAATATCAAAAATTAAATCTGCTTCCTTCCAATCTTTTTCATTCATCTGTAAATCAGGAAATGAGTAATACGCGTTTGAACAATAAACATCAGATGGTATATTTTGCATAAATAACAAATGTAATGCCTTGTCATCCTTAATGGAAATATGACGATTCATTCCAGAATTGAATTTTTGATATCCAAATTCCCTCTCAGATGTACGTTCAGGCACGTGAATTAAATCAGAATGATCGAAATAATATTTTTTAAATGAATCTTCTAAAAATTTTACATCAGTTTCTTTCATTATTTTCTCTTTCTTCCAAATTGTAATGGATTAATGATATTATCACACTCGGGTATAATAAAACACAAATTTTGTGTTTTTAATTTTTCACATGAAGGACATGAATACTGCGTACCACTTCCAGAAAGTCCTGCTAGATGATTTAGTTGGTAGAGTGTAACTCGTTCATTATAATCAGGGGCATTTTTAAACAAAGGTGCAATTTGTTCAACACTTTGACCCTTTGATAATAGAAATGCTGCTAACATAAATCTCCCAGAGTGTGGAAGGTTTTCTCCTTTTTCAAGAACTTCAATTGCATGTTTTATGCATGGAGGGTGTTCTCCAGTAGTAATGGTGTAAGAAGGTGTAAGTTTTTTACAAATTGAAACTAGTTCACCAACATAATTTTCAAATCCAGGAATCATTGGTGGTATTGGAGCATTAATAATTTTTGAACTAATGTAACTACCTAATTCTTTTCGAATTAATCTAACTGTTTTATCTGGAGTTAAGAACACTTTACCATCTTCAACATGTCTATTGATTAATTTCCACTCTCGTTCATGAAAAGTAACTGAATGTTTGATGTAATCAGATACAGGCATTACAAAAAAATTATTTTGTTTTGTTACCTCAATACCAAATAAATCAGAAATTATTCTAATAGCTAAATCAATTTTTGATTTATCAGTAGCATTTCCCAAATCTCTTTCAAGATGTTGTTCTGCTCTTCTTGCTTCAGCTAATGCAAATCGTTTGACTAGTGTATTCATACCAGTTAGTTTTATCATAACTATTGCTAAAAGAAATGAAAAAACTTCTCTTTCAAGAACATATGATTTTGATGCTTGGCCATCAATGAGATCAGATTTGTAAATTCCTCCTTCAGTTGATACTTTAAGCCTGTGAAATGCTTTTTCAACAGATGATTTGAGATCTGGATCTGTACCAAATTGGACTAGAGGAAAACCCTTGTCTTTTAGATACTGGCCAGCATCAGTTAAGAAAGGATACTTTGCTTTTTCGTCGGGTCCAAGTTCAAGCATAATAGTGATTAACCTAATTTACTTAAAAATCTGGGTTTGATATATTGAATGCTGGTTTAAATTATGTTTTAAAGAAAATGTTACATATGCAGATTGGCTGTCATGTCTCAATATCAGGATCAATTGACAAAGCAGTAGATAATGCAGTTGAAAGAAAATGCTCTGCTTTTCAAATATTTACCAGAAATCCAAGAGGATGGAATGCAAAAGAACTCACCAAAGAAGATATTGCTAATTTTAAATCAAAACTAAAAGAAAGCAAAATTGAGAGATTGGCAACTTGTGCACATATGCCATATTTACCAAATCTTGCATCACCAAAAGTAGAAGGATTTGAAAAATCAGTTAAAACTTTGATTGATGAAATTGAGAGGTGTTCACAATTAGGAATTCCATATCTTGTGACACATCTTGGTAGTCATTTAGGAACAGGTGAGGAAGGTGGAATTAAGAGACTAGTTGAGGGTTTGAGTAGAGCAGGTAAAACATCAAAAGATGTAATAATTCTATTAGAAAATACTGCAGGTCAGAAAAATTCTGTTGGTTCTGATTTTAAACAACTAGGAGAAATTTTTAATCAGTTAAAACCTGCAAAAAAATTTGGTGTTTGTTTTGATACATGTCATGCATTTGTTTCAGGATATGATTTAAGAAGTAAAGAAAAAGTCAAAGAAACTTTTGATGAATTTGAAAAATACGTAGGAATAAAGAATTTAAAAATTCTTCATCTAAATGATGCTAGGGGAGAAATGGGATGCAATCTTGATAGACATTATCACCTAGGATTAGGAGGAATTGGAGAAAAAGGAATTTCTGCAGTTATAAAATTTGCAAACAAGGAAAAAATTCCCATAATTTTGGAAACTCCAATTGATAAAGACCGAGATGATTTTGAAAATGTTAGAAAAGCAAAGGAATTTGCGTAGAGATTTATTTCATGAGTGAGGAAATATAGCAATGAATTATGAGACTGTAATGAAATTAGCACTTGAGCGTGGATTTTACTTTCCTAGTTGTGAAGTTTATTCAGATGCTCAAGCAGGATTTTGGGAATATGGACCAACAGGAGTTGGATTAAAAAATAAATTTCTAGAGTTATGGAGAAGAGAATTAATCAGAAGAGATGGAATGCTTGAGATTGATGGTTCTCAGATTATGTCAAAATCAGTTTTTGAAGCATCAGGACATTTAGGAAACTTTGCTGATCCAATTATCAAATGTACAAAATGTAATTCAACATTTAGAGCTGATAGAACAATTGCTGAAATAACAAAAATTGAAATTCCTGAAAGTGCTGATTTAGTAGAATTTGATAATGCGATTTTACAAAATAATATTAAATGCCCAAAATGTAAAGGTGATTTTGATAAAACAAAGAATTTCAACATGATGTTCAAAGTTGGCATAGGTCCTGAAGAAGAAGAGGCATATCTTAGACCTGAAACATGTCAATCAATCTTTGTGGATTTTCCAAGACTCTACAAAACCATGAGAGGAAAACTTCCTTTAGGAATTGGACAAGTTGGTAAAAGTTTTAGAAATGAGATAGCACCAAGACAAAGTTTACTTCGTCTCAGAGAATTTTATCAAGCAGAAATTGAGGTGTTTTGTAATCCTGCAAAACTAGATCAAGTGGAAAAATTTGATGAAATTCAAGATACCATTCTCAGAATACAGACAGATTCGGATCCAGTTGCAATGACATGTAAAGAGGCAGTAGAATCAGGAGTAGTTCCAAACAAATTAGTCGCATACTACTTGGGAATTTTAACTGAATTTTATGAGAAAACTGGAATCGATATATCAAAAAGTAGATTTAGAAAATTAGGAGATAAAGAAAAAGCATTCTATGCTGAAGTTGCATTTGATTTTGAAGTTGAAACTACAATAGGGTGGCTTGAATTAGTTGCATGTAATTATAGATCAGATTATGATTTGTCTAGTCACGCAAAGAAAAGTAAAGAAAAGTTTGAAGTTATGGATAATGATGAGAAGGTTCTACCACACGTATTTGAGATTTCAATGGGAATTGATAGAAGTCTTTACACAATTTTGGAGCATTCACTCAAAGAGGATAAAGAACATGAAAGAATTGTTTTATCTTTAAAACCATATTTGTCACCAACACATGTCGGAATTCTTTCTCTAGTAAAAAAAGATGGGTTGAAAGAAAAAACAGATGAAATTTATCTAAACATCAAGAGAAAATTTGATGCATTTTTAGATCATTCAGGAGCAATAGGTAGAAGATATAGAAGATTAGATGAAATTGGTGCACCATTTGCAATTACAGTAGACCATCAAACATTAGAAGATGATACCATAACTATTCGAAAAAGAGATTCTATGGAACAAACTAGAATAAAGATTTCTGAATTAGATTCAATTCTTTCTGAATCAGTTGCATTTCCTTAGTATGAATAAAATATATTCATTTTTGAATTCTTAGTATATTTTATTTCAAGTCAAATGTGTGAAATAAATTTTGAATGTTTTCTAAAGAATTATCAAATCACCTAAAAATGTCATATTGATGAATTAAGGTTTAATATCTATCAGATTTTGTGATTGAATAGATATGTTAAAGCAAGTTGAGGCTGAAAAAAGCCAGATCTCAATAATAATTCCTACATACAATGAATCTGAAAATATTATTAATATTTTACATTCAATTAGAGAAATCATACCAAGAAATTTTTCATCTCAAACTATAGTAGTAGATGATAATTCACCAGATGGAACAGGGAAATTAGTAGAAGATTATTTAAAAAATGTAAAAAAAATTGCTGGTAATACTATAGAAATCATTCATAGAAAAGCAAAGGATGGTTTAGGTTCTGCAATTCTTAAAGGAATTCAGCAATCAAGTGGGGATACAATAGTTGTTATGGATTGTGATTTTTCTCATCCACCTCAAATTATTCCAAAACTAATTGAATCAATAAAAAAATATCAATATGACATTGCAGTTGCATCACGATACATTAGTGGCGGAAAAATTCAAGGATGGTCTCTTAAAAGAAAATTAATGAGTAAATTTGCAACTCTAATTGCAAAAAAAGGATTAGGAATTAATACCAAAGATCCAATGTCAGGATTTTTTGCATTCAAACGAAGTATAATCAAAGAATTAAATTTTGATGCAATAGGTTACAAAATTCTTTTAGAAATTTTAGTAAAAACAAAAGGAGTTAACATTAAAGAAATCCCATATACTTTTCAGGATAGAGAGTTTGGCTCTAGCAAAGTAGGTCTTACGACTATTTTAGATTATTACAAATCAGTTTGGAAATTATATCGTTATGGAAAACCATTAGAAAAACAAGAAAAACGCTCATCAGTCAAATTTCTTTCCAAAGCAGCTAGATTTTACACAGTAGGTGCATCAGGATTTCTTGTAAATTATTTGATTTCATTGTTTTTCACAAATGGTGGTTTAGATATGTGGTATTTGCATGCAACTGTATTAGGAATATTTGCATCAATTACTAGTAATTTCCTTTTGAATAAAACATGGACATTTGAAGATAGAGATTTCAGAATTAAAAAGACCATTTCTCAATATGGAAAATTTGTGATGTTTAGTTCATTAGGTGCTCTAGTACAATTAGGAATGGTCTATTTCTTAGTAGATGGTAATGATGTGTCATATCCATTAGCATTGATAGTTGCAGTTATCACTGCAGCATTTGGAAACTTTGTTTTAAATAAAAAATGGACCTTTAATGAGAAATTATTGAATTAAGTAACTCATCAATCATACATTACAAAATCTAAAATCATAATGAAAAAATTCATTGATTTCTAAAATTTACTATGAATGAAAAATAGTTTTTAGAAATTAAAGAATAAGACTGGTTTATTTGTCTCCAATAATTCAACAATTATCAGTGGAAAAACAGATTTTAGTAATTGCAACATTTTTAGTAATGATTGGTTTATTTTCAACCCCAGCTTTTGCACAACAATTTGAAGATTTAGATTACAAGATTCGTGGTGGAGAATTGATAAGTTTTGAAATAGATGAGAAGAATGCAATTCTAAACATTATAGTTGAGGCTAGAGCAAGAGGAGAACTTGTCATAACATTACCTAGATATTTAATTGATGCAAAAGTTGGTTCTGAAGATATTGATTTCTTAGTTCAAGTAAGTGGATTACAACTTCTCTCCTATGATGAAACCAGTACACCATATGATAGAACAATTACAATTCCATTCAAAAGAGGAAACGGTGAATTTCAAATTACTGGAACACATGTTTTTTCTCAACCACCAGCTGCACAAATCACTAGTGAGAAATCGATGGATCAAGTAATTCAATCAGAATTAAAAACACAGATACCTGATGGTCAAGCAAAGTTAATGGTATTTTCTAATACTGATTGGTCAGGTGCATTCCAATCTTCAAGTTTTGATTATACTGAAATTAATGGTAATAGTGATGAAGAAGTTATTTTTGGTTGTGAATCTTCTTTTGGTCGTCAGGGTGTCTTTGGTGCAAAAATTAAAAAATTGACTGAAGATGGTTATTTGAAAATTATTGTGATTCAAGATCAAAAAGTTGTGGCTGAAGGCTCAACAGAAGATGATTTTGGTGAAATTCTCATTAATGGCAACTGTGTATCTGGTTTTAATTCTAGTCCTACAGGCGGAGGATGTCTTATTGCAACTGCAACATTTGGTTCTGAAATGTCACCACAAGTTCAACAACTAAGGGAATTACGAGATAATTCACTATTACAAACAGAATCAGGAACTTTATTCATGAAAACATTCAACAATTTCTATTATTCTTTTAGTCCAATTATAGCTGATTATGAAAGAGAAAATCCAGTATTCAAAGAGGCAGTTAAAATAGTAATTACCCCTTTGCTCTCATCCCTATCAATTTTAAATTTTGTTGATATGAATTCAGAAGCTGAAGTATTAGGGTATGGAATTTCATTGATTATTCTAAATGGAATGATGTATGTTGGAATTCCAATCGTAGCAGTTGTTGGAATTAGAAGAATTCTCTAGTTTTTGTGATTTACCATACTGTTGACTTGATAATTCTGAATTTTTGTGCCTTGGATTTTTAATTATTAACATAAAATAATGAAAAAAATTATTTTTGAAAAATTAAATAAAAATAATGACTAGCGTCCTATCTAACTAACTACTCAAAGGAAGTAGTGGATGATTGAGACGAAAGTCCGGTTGATGTTGGTACAGATGGGAATTTGTCTCCTATCTGTTGCTCAGCTACTGCAGATGCTTCTTGAAGAATCTTATCTGTTTCTTCGTTTGCAACATCAGACTCCATGTTAAAGGAATCTCCTGCGAGTGAATCCATCATTAGTCCATTAAGTGTCTGTGTCATACTGTTCAATTCGGCATCAGCTTCTGGCATGAATCTTCCAAGTGATGACTTCAATCCCTTCATTGTTGACATCGCTGGTCCAATTGCTACCATAGCATCACCAAGATCATGAATAGTTGTCAGTCTTAGTTGAACTTGTTCTAATGACATTCTTGCATTGCCGAGCATCTTTGTA
>Ga0207991_1002157_pt1 | contig 11228 bp, 10 predicted proteins | sample ETN07SmetaG_FD_185786 | JGI IMG/M metagenome (GOLD analysis project Ga0207991, IMG submission 185786) | Marine microbial and viral communities from oxygen minimum zone, Eastern Pacific Ocean - ETNP2014F14-07SV275 (SPAdes) (version 2) | ecosystem: Environmental > Aquatic > Marine > Oceanic ... | reverse complement strand
GATTACCGACCCTCCAAATGGAGCCATGGTCTCCAGCCCGGTAAAAGTATGCATGGCCACGGAAGGGGTTGAAGTTCAACCGGCCAAAAAGGGGGTTAATGAAGGCAAAGGCCATCACCACATTATTGTTGATGTGGACTTACCGAAAGACCTGAGTAAGCCGATTGGAAAAGATGCCAACCATATCCATATGGGAGATGGCTCCACCTGCAAGGAAATCAAACTCTCTGCCGGCAAGCACACCATCCGTGCCCTGTTTGCCAAAGGCAATCACGTCCCCTATAACCCGGCTTTGACCGCAACGGTGACAATTAACGTTAAGTAGAAGACTTCATCAATCCGGGTCGGCTAGCCTAGCCGGCTCGGATTTTTTTGCCAGCTTGACTATATTATCAGTCCAGTTTCGCCCATATTGGCCCTCCTCAAATAATTCCTTTTAAATTCAGTTGTAATCGTTCCAGCCAGTTTATAAAATGGGTTAACCGATTAGTAATATTTTTATGATGCCCTTTTACCAAAGGCAGACGTAGAATTATAAGGCATGCGAAACCGTTTATTTCTATCTATATTTTATCTCATCATCGCTAGCGTGCTGATCCTTTCAGGATCAGCCAGCGGTTATGAAGTTAATAAAAATGCAATTGCCTTGCTCATCGCAAAAGACAAAGCAGGGAAAACCGTTGGGACTGGATCGGGTTTTGTAGCCCACCCCGAGGGCATCCTGGTTACCAATTATCATGTTCTGGTGGACGCCCATGTTATTGAGGTGCATTTCCCCGATGGTTCGCATTCTGATGTAGAGGGAATATTCAAGGTCGACCGGGCTCGGGATTTTGCCATCTTAAAATTAAAGGAAGGGTTTTATTCCACTCTCGAAATCGGTGACTCCTCTTCGGTGCAACCCTATGACTACACCAGTGCTTTGGGATATCCCTCGGTGACGCAACAGAAAGACAGGGTCGGGGACCAACTCGTGCAGACCTATGGTTTTGTTCTGGGAATTCATTCCCAAGCCCACCCCAAAATACCTTTTATTTACACGACCACTCCCTTCGTCCCAGGGTTCAGCGGTGGACCGGTTGTCAATAGTTCCAACAAAGTTATTGGATTGGCCACCGTAGAGGGGCGATCCATCAATCTTGCCCTTCCCATAAATTCCGTCAAAGAATTTCTGCACGAAAAAACAACATTTTCATTTCAGCAGCTTCTAAATGAGGACCAGACTTCCCTGGAAGCCATGTATTATCGGGGAAATTATTTTCTGTATGGGTTGGGAGATCCCAAAAAAGCCATCGCGGAATTTGAAAAAATACTAGCCAGGAACCCAAACTTCACCCTCGCTCATTACGATCTGGCCGTTGCCTACCGGGATCTGGGGATGCCAGAAAAAGCCATAGCCCAATATGAAAAAACCCTGGAACTGAGCCCTGACTTTCCGGAAGCCTTGTCAAATCTAGGGGGGTATTATTTTCGCTCGGGAAAACTGGATCAATCGGTGGGACTGTTTAAAAAAGCCGTTCAGGTTTATCCAAATTTTATCCAGGCCCTTTCCAATTTAGGGGCGGCACTAAACAAACAGGGTCAACCAAGGGAAGCCATTGCGCATTTAAAAAAAGCACTGTCCCTCGACCCGGAATTTGCTATCGCGAATTTCAATCTGGGTAATTCCCTGTTCGCGCTCAACCTTCTGGATGAAGCCCATAAAAAATTTGAACTCTCCCAAAAACAGGGCATCGATTTTCTCTCCATGCATTGGAAACTTTACGAAATTCACAAAAAAAATCAGAGACACCGCGATGCAGAAAAGGAATTGAAAACAATTCTGCAAATTGACCCCTTTAACGAAGAAGCAAAAAAGAGACTTTCCGAGCTACCCAAACTCCATTAACCCACGCTACAAATCCTCGATTGTCTTCACCACAACAGAGAAAATAGAAATCATGCTTTCAATGGAACATTTGTCCAGTGTGTCTTGTAGCGTGTGCCAGTAAGGATAATCGAAATCTATCAGAACAGTGGAGGGAATGCCCATACGGTGGAAAGGATAATGGTCATCAAAAATGGTGTATTTCGTTTCCTCTTTCAATGCGCCAACACCCTGATCTCTGGCAACACGATAAATTTTATCCAGAAAACTCGAACTACCCTTCAGGGAATGGGTCTCCTTAAAGATCTGCAAATCCTTGTCGCCTACCATATCAATGACCAGCACCCAGTATGGCACTCTTTCCTGCTTGGCCAATTGCTGAGCGTAATAGGTCGAACCTAAAAGATTCAGGCCGGAACCCTTGGCACCAAAATCCTCTCCATCAAAAAATACCAGGTGAACAGGCCGGGCGACAGGGTGCTGGCTGAGGTATTGCGCAAGCCCAAGCAATATCGCGGTGCCCGAACCGCCATCGTTAGCGCCCAATATGGGTTTTAACCTATTTGCGGGGTCCGGGTCCTCGTCGGCAAAGGGTCGGGTATCGAAATGAGCCCCAATCAAAATCGGCGCACCGCCCTGGGTTCCCTGAAACCTGAGCTCCAAGTTGGTCATAGCTTGGGTTCCCTCAGAAGAGGTACGCACTAAAAATGGCTGTTCCACCACCTGATCGGCGTATTTTTCTCCCACTTTTCGGATTAAATTGAGGGTCTCACGATAGCCTTCACTGCCGGGATTTCTCGGGCCAAAAGCACAGAGAGTTTCCAGATAATTCCAGATGATTCTGGAATATTTTTTGGAATCCAAAATATTTCCAAACCCTGGCTGGCTACAAAAAAACACAAAAACCATACTCCCAACCGCCATAAAATATCGAGCCTGTCTCAATTTTGCCATAGAGCTATCATTTATCCTGCTCAATGGGATATCTACCGTGGGAACACAGGGGTTTTTAAAGCTCATAGATCAAAATACAGTCCGGACCACAAAACCGGCAAATCATTGTTTTTACGCCAAATCAAGCTCAACGAGAACCCAAATGTGAATCCACGCATACAAAAATATATAGGGTCACCAACTTGACTCTTATCATAAAACCCGGTATTTTAAAGCAGTTATAGGTCTAAAAACTTTTACTTTTTGTTGATTCTCGACTAAAGTAACTTCATCTAGTACCGATAATTAAGTATAGAGGATCAGGTTTCAACTTGGAGGTTGGAAAAAGGTCTCAACTCCCTATTGGTTATAAGTTAACCTATTGATTTGCAAGTATTTAAAGGCTGGTATCATGGAAATTCCAGGCAACGATTTTCGAATTAAAAGCAAAACGGTTCAAGATCGAATCAAGGTCGGGGACAAAAAATCTGTCACCCAAAGTCAAAGTGGTGCTTCCTCAACCAGTGGTACCGAGCAAATCGCGATTTCTTCCAAGGCTAAAGATATTCAAAAAGCCACGGAAGCCGTCAATACAGCTCCGGATATTCGCACTGAGAAAGTGGAACGTATCAAAAACGAAATCGCAAAGGGTGATTACCGCGTTTCCAGTGAAGACTTGGCAGAAAAAGTTCTCGAAAACATAATCACCGAGTCGAAGTTTCTGGGCTAATTCTTCCTCAAGGCCCCATCCCTTACGGAGTCTCCAGTAAGGGCGCACCCCCAAACCCGCTCCTGCTCAAGGTCGCTAAAAAACCTTCTCATAAACCCATTGAAAAGATGGAAAGTTAATACAGAATAGACTATTTGTGCTGTGCGGAAGCAATAGGGATAGGCAAGGTTTTTAAAAACTGTTCAAGCTGGTCAATCAGGGTGTTGACCTCCATGCCGTGCATCAAGGCCCCGTTTTCCAAGGTGTCAAATTTTACGGCAAAGCAACTGCCACAGGCCATTTGCTTGTCGTCGAAAAACCTCATGGCTTCGGGGTGGGCATTGAGAATCTCGTTGATCGTGGTATTTTTATTGACATCCATAATGATTATTCAAATCCGCTTGCCCCATTAAGGCGGTTATGTTAGCATCCCACTATCTTTAAGACAATCTATTTCGGAGAGTTTGATGTCCCTAAAATGTGAAGTTTGTGAAAAAAAACCCCAGTTTGGCAACAATGTCAGCCATGCTAACAATAAAACCCGTCGGCGCTGGAAACCAAATATCAAAAAGTTGCGGGTGGTGATGAAGGGTTCAGTAAAAACCATGAAAATCTGTACCCGTTGCATTAAGTCAGGAAAAATAACCAAAGCCATCAAGTAATACTCAGTTCCTGTTTTCCCTGTTGCACCAGCTTTTCGCCCAAGGCCTCTAGCCTGTCTTTGATAGGCGCATTTTTATTAAAGTCCTTGATTCTCTCAAGATAAATCACACCATCAACCTGACGTATCTTTTCAAGAATTTGATTCAGGTGTTCCACATCGTGAATCTCTATGGACAGGTCGAAATAAGCCCTCTTGTGTGACCCCTGCTGGATATTGGCCCGGGTAATATTGATCCCGCATTCCGCGAAAGCTTGGCTGATAGTGGCCATAATTCCAGGCTTGTCACCCGCAACAATGGCGATATGAGCCTGGTAAATCGTTTCCATACCCGTATCCCATTCAACGCCCACCAGCCTTTCTGAATCATTGATAACATTGCCCACGCTCGGGCAGTCAATATGGTGTACCGTGACCCCCCTGCCTCTCGTGATATAACCAATGATAGGTTCTCCGGGAAGCGGATGACAACATTTGCCAATGCGGATCAAAATGTTTTCATTAAAACATTGCACCTTGATTGCATTGCGAGAAGATTCCGGCTGCTGGCTTTCCTTAAGCTTGATCAACGTTTTATCACGAGGCTCTTTCCCCTCTAGCTTTTCTTTAGGGATCAGTTTTTCGATAACGTGATACGTGGACAATTTTCCGATGCCAATTCCCGTCAGCAGGCTATCGGTGGAGTTAAACCCGCAGGCTTGGGCGGCTTCTTCGAAGACCTCGCCTGCCATTTCTACTGCCGGATCCAGACCATATTCGCGAATTTCTTGTTCCAGAAGTTCTTTTCCCAAGCTCAAACTTCTTGCACGCTCTTCGGCATTTATATAGTTGGATATCCGACTACGTGCTTTAGGGGTTTTAACAAAGGCCAGCCAATCGCGGCTGGGAGATACATCCTTGGATGTGACGATTTCCACCTGGTCTCCGTCTCGCAATTTATAACGCAAAGGGACCATCTTTCCATTCACCTTTGCAGACTGGCAGCGGTATCCCACGTCCGTATGAACCTGGAACGCAAAGTCAACCGGGGTGGCATTGTGTGGCAAAGCAATCACGTCTCCTCCTGGGGTAAACACATAAACCGCATCTGGAAACAAGTTCACCTTAAAAGCATGGAGAAATTCTTTCGGATTTTTTAAGTCCTTCTGATTCTCAAGAAGGTGCCGGACCCATAACAACTGCTGGTCCATCGACTTTTCATTATCATCCTCTTTGTTCTTATAGCGCCAGTGGGCAGCGATCCCTCCTTCACATACCTTATGCATTTCCTTGGATCGAATCTGCACCTCCACTCTTTCCCCCCTCGGACCGATGACCGTGGTATGAAGGGACTGGTACATATTGGGCTTGGGCATGGCTATATAGTCTTTAAATTTTCCCGGTATGGGCTTCCAAAGGGAATGCACAAGCCCTAAAACCGAATAACAGTCGCGTAAGGATTCGGTCAAAACCCGTACGCCCACCAGATCATAAACATCTTCAAAACTAATATTCTGATCCATCATCTTTCTATAGATGCTGAAAAATTGTTTGGGCCGCCCCGCAACCTTCCCAGGTATTTCCGCCTCCCCCAGTTCCTTCACCAAACGGGAGGTGACTTTTTCCACATACTGATCCCGATACTCCTTGCCCTTTGCCACTTTTTCCTCAATCGTCCGATATTCTTCCGGGTAAAGATAACGAAATGAACCGTTCTCCAACTCGGTTTTCATCCATCCAATACCCAGACGATTGGCAATGGGAGCGTATATTTCCAGAGTCTCCCTTGCAATCCTTCTTTGCCTTTCTTCTGAAAGAGACTCCAGAGTCTGCATATTATGAGCCCGGTCAGCAAGCTTGATCAAAACCACCCGGATGTCCTGTGCCATGGCAAAGATCATCTTCCGGTAGTTTTCAGCCTGACTTTCTTCATGGCTGGAAAAATGAATCTGGCTGATCTTTGTCACCCCATCCACAAGCTGGAAAATTTCTTCGCCAAACAATTCCTTGATTTCTTCTGGGGTTGAAAGAGTGTCTTCTATGGTGTCGTGTAACAGGCCTGCAGCTACAGTGGTTGCGTCCAGTTTTAACTTTACCAGGTTATTAGCGACTTCAAGGGGATGGGAAATATAGGCCTCGCCGGATCTTCGACTCTGACCCCGGTGGGCCTTGGCGGAATAAATATAGGCGTTCAGAATGATGTCGACATCGGCATCAGGCATGTATTCCAATAGCGCGTCTGTCAGGTCCTGAACTTTCATAGCGGGAAAAGAACCTCCAATATTTTTCCACCTGCTCGATAAAGAGAAAAATGGGCCGATGGGGAGCGATGAACCTCTAAGTTTAGGATACTTCTACAAAATTTTCCTGTCAACGCACAATCGAACTCCTTGCCCCAGCCATGCTTGCACGTTAATATTGGGTCCATGAAAAACACTCCCGCACCTTCTCTGGACGACCCCATACAATTTATTAAAGGAGTCGGTCCCAGAAAAACGATTCTTCTGGAAAAACTGCGTATCACAAGTATTGAAGACTTCCTTTACTTCCTGCCTTTTCGGTTTGAAGACCGAACCCAGTTTAAAAAAATTTCCCAAGCTGTTCCCGACGAATACGTCACCTTAACAGGAGAAGTTTTGAACGCCGGAACAATGTTTATGGGACGTCGGAAAAGGGTATTTGAAGTCATCATTCAGGATGAAACAGGAGTCATCCGGGCAAAATGGTTCCGGTTTAACGAAAGCTATATGAAGGAAAAGTTCAAAACAGGACAAAAAATCATTCTTTCGGGAAAACCAACACTTAATAAACGATCCGGACTGGAGATCATCCACCCGGATACAGAGCAAGTTTCAGGAGAAAATGTCAACTCGTTGGAGATTGGCAAGATTGTCCCCGTATACCACGTAACAGATGGCCTGCATCTCAAGTCCATGCGAACTATTATTAAAAACGTTCTCGACAAATATCTGCATCTGATTGAAGAGTTTCTACCCGATGGCCTGATCCACCGTCATGGCTTTATTTCCCGGGCAGATGCCCTTTCCAAATCCCATTTCCCACCACAGGGGTCCTCACTGAATGAGCTGGATGCCTTTAAGACCCCGGCACAAAGACGTCTCGTCTTTGAAGAACTGTTTCTGATCCAGCTGGGCCTGGCATTCAGAAAAAAACATACAGGAAAAGAGAGCATAGGAACCCCCTTTAAAACCCGAGGAAAACTCATCAAACAGTTTGTAAAGCTTTTGCCCTTCACGTTGACGGGAGCGCAAAAAAGGGTTCTCGGTGAAATTATGCAAGATTTGGAAAAAGAGAAACCCATGAACCGGCTGATCCAGGGAGATGTCGGAAGCGGCAAAACCATTGTGGCCCTTACCGCCCTGTTGACAGCAGTGGATAACGGAACGCAATCTGCGTTAATGGTTCCGACAGAAATTCTCGCCGAACAACATTATTTAAATATTCTGCCCTATTGTGAAAAATTAGGCATCGAACTCAGCCTGATAACTAGTGCACTAAAGGGAAAAGAGCGGCAAAACCATTATGAAAATATCCAGAGCGGCAAAACGCAGATCGTTGTCGGAACCCACTCCCTGATTCAAAAAGATATCCAATTTAAAAAGCTCGGATTGGCAGTAATTGACGAGCAACACCGATTTGGGGTCCTGCAAAGGGACGCTATCGGCAAAAAAGGTGACCACCCCCATCTTCTCATCATGACCGCCACCCCCATCCCAAGATCCCTGGCACTCACCCTCTATGGGGATATGGATGTATCGCTTTTAGATGAACTTCCTCCCGGACGGCAGAAAATTACCACCGAACTGTTTTTTGAAAATCGGCGGGAAAAGGCCTATGGCATATTGGAACAACAGCTACAACAAGGCAGACAGGCCTTCGTGGTCTGCCCGTTAATTGAAGAGTCGGAGGTAATGGACCTTAAAGCCGCCGTCACAGTTTTTGATTTTATCCAGAACCAGTTCCCCAATTACACCGCCTGCCTGATTCATGGAAAACTTAAAAAAGAGGATCGGCAGAACATTATGTCCCGGTTCCTCAAAAAAGAAATTCAGGTCCTGGTTTCCACGACGGTCATAGAGGTGGGCATTGATGTTCCCAATGCCACTGTCATGATCATTGAACATGCCGAGCGGTTCGGCCTGGCCCAACTCCACCAGTTGCGCGGACGTGTGGGCCGGGGAACCCATTCCTCCCATTGCCTCCTGATGGCCTACCATCCAGTATCCGAAGAAGGACAGGCCCGAATGAAAGCCATGCAAAATTCCGCTGATGGATTCGTCATCGCTGAAGAAGATTTAAAAATACGCGGGCCCGGGGACTTTATGGGCACCCGGCAGTCAGGAATGCCTCTTTTAAAAATCGCCAACCTGCTCCGCGATATCCGGGTGCTGGAGACAGCCCGAAAAGAAGCGTTTCACCTCATCGACCAAGACCCCGGCCTTGCCGCCCCGGAACACCAGCTTTTAAATAAAGCCCTGCACCGTTTCCTCGGTGACTACATGGAGTTCATGGAAATCATTTAAGAAATCTTAAAAATATTCACTTTTTCCAACACCGATCACCTCACACGGCCTGCACCCTCCACAGCACCTTTAAAACAACTCATAAACCGTCAGTTAGTTTGAACCTGTTCGGCATAAACGGGTCAAAATGATCTCAGCGTCAGCTTTTACCCAAATAGTCAATGCTCCAAAATCATCCATTGCCGACAGAATACATCATTTATTGCTTTATTTAGTTTTACAAGGATTGTAAGATATTATAAATGGGGAGATTAAATAACAATGATTGATGCCAAGGCACTGCCGGAGGTCAAAAAACATCTTGAGACTTTGGCAAACCAGTTGTCTCTTTTTGAGAACAAGGTCAAAGATGCTTCCGAAATTGAGCCCGGAGATAAAGGCCCGGAGGAAGAGAGGGAGCGAATTTTGTCTATTCTTGCCTCCTACCAGAAAAAACTCCCCGATATAGAAATTGAAAGAACTATTCAAATAAAGACGATGGCGCCTATCCTCTAGAAACGACTTTGAGCTATGCCAATTCAATTATGGACGGAATAAAATACGGGGCCTCAGTATGCCGATTCTTTATTTCAGTCTGAACGATCCCGGATCAATAACCGTGATCCAAAACATCATGCAGGAATGCCGACAATCTCTGGAAGCCAAATGCCTGGGTCCGGAAGATCCTGAAGGCTTTTCCCGACAAACCCTCGTAGAGAACCTTTCCCTTTGCGACGCATTAATTATTGTGATTTCAAGGACTGGATCCCCCGCAGAAATCACAGCTCTTCCTGTTGATGATTTCAAACTGGATAAACGCCTTCGTTTTGAAATCGTTTCCGCCATGAATATGGATTTGATGATAGTCCCATTACTACTTGATGGCGCGGTGCTTCCAAAAAGGAGAAATCTGCAAGGAGCTTTAAAACACCTTTGTGATTGTAAATCCTACACGTTGAGAAGCGCATTCCTGCAAGAAGACCTGGAGGAGGCCCTGGACGATATTGAGGAGGAACTAAATTTCAAAAAAGAAGTGGAAGAAAAAATGTCCCTGTCCGTCGAAGAAAGTTTCCAACGGCTTGCGGGCTACGACGCAAAACCTGGCAAACCGTCTAGCCTGGAATCGTTCTGTGCGCTTGATTTGCGAAGGCTGGTGGAATCTGAAACCATTTTTCTCAAGAAAGCACGTGGCATTGGCGACAAACAAGCAGAAAAAAATGCCCTCTCCGCTCTCGGTATGGCATACACCCGACTGGGGCAAACGAAAAAAGCCATCGATTTTTTTCTCCAAGAACTTGATATTGCCAAAGAGTCGGGCGACAGCAAAGAGCAATGCAGTTTGTTGGCTAATCTTGGTGACGCATACGCCATCTTTGGCAAACTCGATCAAGCCCGGAAACATTTTGAAAAACAGAAAGCTCTCGCCACGGCAAAAGGCCACAGCGCGTTCATTGGCAGTTCCTATAACGGACTCGGGTTCGTCTATGTCAAACAAAACAATATCGAAAAGGCCATAGACTGCTATTTAAAAGCTCTGGCGAGCTACCGCCAGCAGAAAGATCACGATAAGGAATTGGAATTACTGGTCGGCATAGGTCTGAATTACCAGAAACTTGGGCAATATGAACCGGCAACGGCATTTTTCGTCCAGGCTCTGGCCACTGCAAAATATGTCGAGAACCGGAAAGAGGAAGCCCATATTCTGATCGACCTGGCCGAAACCTACCACCAACTCGGGGATACTGAACACCTCAAACCTATCCTCAAGCAGGCTGAAGAAATATTGGACATCTATAATGCCGCTTGGACCCCATCCCTCAAAAACAGGTTGAATATTTTAAAAGGGTCTTAAACCCGCATTAGCGGCGATGAAGCCGGTTACTCCACAACCAAGGTTTGCAGTTTGGGGAAGGCGGTGGATTCTTTGAGCTGTTTTTTGCCTTCATCGGTCAGGCCACTGCCAAATATTTCGAGCAACTCCAAGCCAGCCAGGGTATTGCTTTCGGCAAGAGCCTTGGCGCCTTCATCGCCAATGTTATTCTGGGCCAGATCCAGACTTTTCAAATTAACCAGAATAGTGGAACTGGCAATGTCTTTGGCTCCTTCGGCTCCCACTTTGTTTTTCCATAAATTGATGAAGTTCAGATAGGAAAAATTTGCGGAACCTGCAATGGCTTTAGCTCCCGCATCGCTGATCTCATTTCTTTCCAGATGCAGTTCCTTCAAGTTTGTGATTATCGAAGAACCTGCCAACGCCCGAACTCCCTTGTCGGTAATCTCGTTTCTTTCAAGGTTCAACATTTCCAGGTCGATCAGCTCTGGACACTTAGCCAGGTATTCCAGACCTTCATCGCCGATATATTTTAACCTCAAATCCAGAACCGTTCCGTTCTTGAACAAAAACTTTTTTACCAGAACTTCTACTGAATCATCATTAAATGGTTTGTTCATTCCATCATCCTTTTTTCTTTTTGGATTTTAGTTTAGCGTCTTTTTGTTTTTCCATGATATCCATCCGATCACGCAGGGATTTATTTTCTAGCATCAAGTCATCGA
>Ga0207991_1002155_pt1 | contig 11231 bp, 10 predicted proteins | sample ETN07SmetaG_FD_185786 | JGI IMG/M metagenome (GOLD analysis project Ga0207991, IMG submission 185786) | Marine microbial and viral communities from oxygen minimum zone, Eastern Pacific Ocean - ETNP2014F14-07SV275 (SPAdes) (version 2) | ecosystem: Environmental > Aquatic > Marine > Oceanic ... | reverse complement strand
GCACCGGGGCTGACCCCGGCTTCGCCCTAGTTGCGGGGCACGTCCACCCAGGGGATCTCCTTGTCGACCCGCACGTCGCCGGGCAGGCCCAGGACACGCTCACCCAGGATGTTTCGCATCACCTCGGAGGTGCCGCCCTCGATCGTGTTGGCCCGGGCCCGCAGGAACGAGTACTTCGTGCCGGCGCCGCCGCCCAGACGGATCCCGTCAGGCCTCTTGCGTTCGTAGCCGGAGTCGTAGATCATCCCGTCCGGACCCATCAGGTCAATGCACGTCTCGTAGATGTGCTGGTTCATCTCGGCAGACATGAGCTTGGTGACCGATCCCTCGGGGCCGGGGTTGCCACCCTTCGAGGCCTCACGGGCCCGCCAGTTGGTGAGCCGAAGCGCCTCGGCCTGAGTCCAGAGGTCGGCCACCCGATCGCGCATCACGTCGTGGGCCACCGGATCCAGCGTGTCCCTACGCTCCGTCCAGAGCTTGACCAGGTCGGCGATCGGACCCGAGCCCTTCCTGGGAACGCCGCCACCCAGGGCCACCCGCTCGTTCATGAGCGTGGTGACCGCTGCACCCCAACCGCCTCCAACCTCGCCGAACACGTGGTCGTGCGGGATCCGGACGTCGGTGAGGAATACCTCGTTGAACTCGGCCTCGCCGGTGATCTGGTGGAGCGGCCTGACGTCCACGCCCTCGGACTCCATGTCCAGCAGGAAGTAGGTGAGGCCCTTGTGCTTGGGCTGGTCCGGATCGGTCCGGGCCACCAGCATCCCCCAGCGCGACACGTGGGCCAGCGTGGTCCAGACCTTCTGCCCGTTCACGATCCACTCGTCGCCGTCCCGGACGGCCCGACAGGAGAGGCCGGCCACGTCGGAGCCTGAACCGGGCTCGGAGAACATCTGGCACCAGACCTCCTCACCGGTGTACATGGGGCGCAGGAGGCGCTTCTTCTGCTCCTCGGTGGCATAGGTGAGCACCACCGGTGCACCCATACCGATGCCGATCGGGTTGATGTTGAGGTCGTGGTAGGTCACGCCGGCGGCCCGCAGCTCGGCGTCCACGACCGTCTGCATCCTGCGACTGGAGAGGCCCAGGCCACCCAGGCCGACGGGGAACTGCACAAGGGCCAGACCGCGGTCGAACTGGGCGCCCCGGAACTCGAACTGGTCGACGTCGTCGGGCGGGACGTCGACTACCAGCTGCCTGGTCAGGTCCTGGATATCGGCTTCGGTGATGTCGGCCATGTGGGCTCCTGGATCATCTGCGGCACGGGCGGACGCCCGGCGGCGGTGGGAGAGAACAGCATTGAACCTACCTGTGGGCAGCCGGACGGATCCCATCCGGCAGGACCCGTCGGTCAACGGCGGTCGCGCAGTGCGTACATGTAGCCGTCACGCGAGCCGATGTAGACGGTGCCGTTCCACACGGCTGGTGAGGCCTCCACGCATGCCCCCGTCGGCACCTCCCAGAGCAGCGGAGGCACGACGGTCGTGTCGGCCACGTCGAACGCCAGGATCCGACCGGCCGGAGCGCAGTCCCCGATCACCAGGACGTCGTCCACCACCGTCGGCGACGACCAGACGGGTCCGGGCAGCTCCAGGGTCCAGCGGACGGTGCCCGCAGAGCGGTCGATGCCAAGGACCTCGCCGTCGTCGGTGGCGACGATGAGCAGGTCACGGTGCACGGCAGGCGTGGACCAGATCCCCGACGGCGCCTCCGAGCGTGCTTCGATCGCCCATACGAGGGGATCCGACGGCTTCGAGGGATCCAGCTTGACGACCTGGCCCAGTTCGTGGGACCGGTCGGTCCCGCGTTCGTACTCGACGGCCACGTAGAGCATCCCATCACGGTCCGGAACCAGGGTGGCGTCCACGTCGTCGCCCACCCAGTAGCGGAAGATCCGCTTCGGCCGGATGCCGATGGCCAGGCCGGCAATGTCCCAGCCCTGGACCAGCCCACCGGAGTTGGCGAACCACAGCGTGTCGCCGATCACCAACGGCGAGTTCTCTATCGAGAGGTTGTAGCCGACGTCGTCAATGAGCTGGTCGTCCCATCCGTGGGTGAACCAGACCAGCTCCGGATCGACCGTGACGAGACCGTCGACGTCGTAGCCACGGCGCAGGTGGACCACGTGGAACCTGCTGTTCTCGCCGGCGGCGAAGAGGTGGTCGGCCAGCACCAGCGGGGCGGCGTCCCAGTCCGTGTTCCAGAGGGGCTGGCCGGAGTCCTCGGCATGGAGGCTCCACAACTCGACCGGCTCGTCCCGGTCGAACGCGATGACGCGCATCAGGTCGTCCCTGGATCCGACGTACACGAGTGGGTAGCCGTCGGGGTCGACCGTCACGGATCCCTTCACCAGGTCGCCGGTGGTGAAGTCCGGGAGCCGACGGGCACCGGTTATCCCGTCCAGGAAGTGGACCCTGCCGTCCAGGCCTCCGAACACCAGCCAGGTGTGGGCACCACGCTGGAACACCGCCGGTTGACCGGTCCAACCCACCCCACACCACTCCTTCTGGACGCCGCCGACGCTGGACAGCGAGCACATCGGTGCGTCACGGGGGAACCGCCAGGCCACCACCGGATCCGTCGGGACCGGTCCGGTTCCATGGAAGCTCCGGGTGGGTGACCCGCGGAACGTGAGCACGCCGGGAACGCTTCCCCACGGCTCGCCGATGCTTGACGGGTCGACCCAGCTTCCGGCCGGCCAACCGGTGGTCGGAAGGAGGCTGGTGGTCGGTGGATCGCTGGCGACCGGTGGATCGCTGGCGACCGGTGGATCGCTGGCGACCGGTGGATCGCTGGCGACCGGTGGATCGCTGGCGGTCGGTGGAGCTGTGGTTGTCGACGGGGCATCCACCGCAACGGTGGAAGGCGATCCGCCCGGGAGTGGATCGGTGGTCACCGGTCGGGTCGAGGTCGTCGTGTCCGGCGGGTCGGGGAACAACCCACCAGCCACCTCACCGGTCTGGCTACCGCAGCCGACCACGAGGGCCGTGAACACCAGCGCCCGGACGGAGACCACCGTCAGGCACCAACCGGTGTCATTCAGGCTCCCGGATCGCCCCCGAAGATGAGCTGTTCGTCGCCGTGGCCGACCAGGGCCTCATCCGGATCGCGCTGGTCCCAGTCCTGGTCCCACGGCTGCTCCTCGACAGGATCCGCCACAGCGGAAGGCTGGTCACGCGGCGTGGCCGGATGTCTGTCCACCCCCAGGAACGCCCTCGCCAGGAGCGGCGTCTCCAACGGGGAAGGGGCCGCGTCTGATGTGGACCTGGACCTGGACCTGGCCGACCGGGCGGATTCCAGCGGGTGGATGGCTGCAGTCACCGGACGCAGCGGTGTGACGTCGGCGATGGGCCGCATCACCTCGTCAGCGGCCTCGTCGGTGGTCATGGGACGCTGAGGCAGCGGAATCAGGTTTCCGCCGGTCCGGGAGTCCACGAGTGCCCATCCCCTGGGCGCCTTCAACCTGTCCAGGTGGAGGCTGCAGAGCACGATCGCCCCCGGCCCGTCCACCTCGTCCAGGTCATGGACGGTGAAGGTCAGGTCCTTGACGTCCATCACCACCAGCACGTCGGCCATACCGAGGCACGCCGATCGCATACACAGGTCCCGCATGGGTCCAAGGTACCCCCGGGCGTCTGACCGTTCGCGGACACCCGAACCGCGGCCGGCCGCTCCGGGTCGGCCGTACAGGCGTGCGCCCCAGCCGAGCTGAACGGGCCTCCGCTGCCGGTCATCGAACCTAGGCTCTCCCGCCGTGGCCAACCCCGAGCTTCCTCCTGACGACCTCCCGGTGCTGGGTCTCGACGCCGACGACACCCTCTGGGAGAACGAAGCCCGGTTCCACGAGGTGGAGGGGCGGTTCCGGGACCTGATGGAGCCGTGGGCCGACGGCACCACGACGGACTCGGCACTCCTGGCCACCGAGCGGGCAAACATCGCCCGCCACGGCTACGGCGTGAAGGGCTTCGTGCTCTCAATGATCGTCACCGCAGTCGAGCTCTCCGAAGGTCGGGTGGAGGGTAGGTGGATCGGCGACATCGTCTCGTGGGGACACGAGCTGCTCGACCACCCCGTCCAGCTCCTGGACGGGGTCACCGATGCCCTCGATCGCCTGGGCACCACGCACCGCCTACTCGTCATCACCAAGGGTGACCTGAACGACCAGATGGGCAAGGTGTCCCGCAGCGGCCTGGCCGACAGGTTCTGGCGGGTGGAGGTCGTGGCCGAGAAGGATGAAGCCTCCTACGCAGCGGTGCTGGACCGCCACGGCGTCGAACCCTCGGCCTTCGTGATGGTCGGCAACTCGGTGAAGTCCGACGTCCTCCCGGTACTCGGCATCGGGGGCCGGGCCATACACGTGCCACACACCACGACGTGGGCGCTGGAGGAGCCGGATCCCGTGGCGGTAGCCGCCGCCGAGTTCCCGACAGTGGACAGGCTGGCCGACGTGGCAGACCTCCTCGTAGCGTGGTCGGCCGGCCGGCCGAGCTGAGAACCGGCCAATGGATCGGACAGCGTCAGTCCTCCGACGGGCATGGACTCCCAGGGGGCTGATCCTGGCCATCGCCCTACCGCTGGGCCTCTTCTTCGTCGTGGCCCAGCCGGCATGGATGGGCCACGACGAGAGCGTCCACTTCCCCCGGGCCTGGCAGATCGCCGGTGGCGACCTCACCCAGACGACCACGGTCGATGGGCTGGCCTCAGAGGTCCCGGTCGAGTATCTGGAGGACCTGGCCGTGGTCAGGACGGCGGCGGTTGCCCACCTGGGTCCTACCTTCGAGGGCCACCGGCAGTTGCTGGGGCACCGGGCCGACAGCGGTCGGACCATGCTGGTCCCCACGTGGGCGACCGGCGTGTCGTCACCCCTGCCGTACCTGCCTGTCGCCGCGGCCATGGCACCGCTGCGGGCAGTCGGGGCCCCGGCGGTGTGGCAGTTGTGGGCCGGCCGCCTCGGAGCACTCGCCGCCTACCTGGGCCTGGCGCTGGTCGCCATCCGGGTGGCCGATCGATGGCAGTGGACCATCGCCGGACTCGCCATCTTCCCGCCGTTGCTGGTCCAGGCGGCCACGCTCGGCTACGACGCAGTGACCCTCGGCGGGGTGCTGCTGGCCATCGGCGTGGTGTCACGACTGCGGCGAACCAGGGCCCGCGACGCACCGGTGCTGCTGGCCGCCGGCCTGCTGCTGGCCCTCGCCAAGCCCCCCTACTACCTGCTCATGGCCCCGGTGGCCTTCGGCCTCTTCGTCCGGCGGCGCTGGCTCACCGGCGTGGGTGCCGCCCTGCCGGTCGGGGTCGGCCTGGCATGGTCACTCGTCCTGGCCCCGGGCTTCGACGGCCCGGTACCCACGATCCTGGGAACCATCCAGCCGGACCCGGACGCCCACCTGGCCCGGATCCTGGGCGACCCACTCGGATTCCTGTGGCACGGCGTCGGGGGCGTGATCCGATCGGTTCCCATAGACCACCTGCCCCACTGGGCGTTCGCCGATACCCCGGTGGTCGTGGCCTGGATCGGGTTGGCCGTGACCACGCTCGTGGCCCTGGCCGGTGGCCGCGACCCCGGCCCGGGTGGCGGAGGCTCCACGTCGCCGGGCGAGCGGTTGCTGGCACTCGCCGCCGTCTGCCTGCTGGCCACGGCGATAACCGCAGCCGAGTACCTGTACTTCACCGCCCCGGCGACCGACGGCTCGCCTGCCGGCTTCGGCGGCCTCACCCCACAGTGGCGCTACCTGGCGCCACTCCTGGGGCCCCTGCTGGTGGCCCTCCCACGGCTGCCCCGCATAAGGGCGAGCCTCGGGCTTCCGATCGTGGCGATGGGCGCGGCCTCCAGTGCCGTCGGCTACCTGATGGCCCTGTCCTGACCGGCGCTGGTCGGCTACAGGCCGGTCAGCGCCCGCACACGGACATCAACGGAGGTAGGCGCCGTCGGCCGCTGCCCGGGACATCACGGCCGCCACGTCCACCACCCGGGGCCCGTCACGCCGGATAGCCAGCACGACCTCCTCGCCGGCCACGAGCCGCCGCTTCCTCTCCCCGTCGAAGGCCAGGAGCAGCGGCCCGGAGACCACCACCTCCTCACCCTCGGCGAGGCGTCGCACCTCGACCAGGCCCAGGTCGTCGTAGTGGCCGGGAGCCGTAGGGCCCCGAACCACCCGGTCGCAGTCGGCCACGGGTCCGAATCGGAGGAGTAGGCCACCGTCCTCGTCCGGGCCCACCGGCTCCACCAGCCCCGCCACACCGGCGAAGCCCACCGCTGTCGGCTCGGCCCGGGTCACGACCGCCACCCTCAACGTCGCCGGATCGAAGAGCTCGAAGGAGCCCACGTACGGGTCGTCGACGGCGACGGCGTCCACGAGGGCCAGGTCGTCGGGCAGGTCCGCTCCTCTCGGCGTCACGCGGACCACCTTGGCCATTCGTGCCACGTCGTCCAGGCGGCACCGACCGGTGGCCAGGTGGCCACAGGCGGCGCCTGCCACGGTCGCCTCCACCATGATCGAGAAGGCGTTGTTGGTGCCTGTCGAGAGGGGCACCACCGGGAGGTCGGGCCAGGCCCGGGCCGCCGCCCGGTTCGTACCGTCGCCACCGATCACGACGACGACCGCACAATCGGCGGCGCGCATGGCGGCCACCGCCGCGACGGTGTCCTCCTCCGTGAACGTCAGGTCCATGTCGATCCACGACAACTCCACGTCGCGCATCGTCTCGGTCGCCCTGCGGATGATGCGATGCGAGTCGTGGTGGACCATGAAGTGCCGGGCCCCGGCCTCACGGGCTCCGCGGACCACCCGTCGAACCACGTTGGCCTTGTCCTCGACGGTCACGCTGCCCGCCGCCGCCACCGACCGGCGGACGTCGGTCCCCGACCGCGGGTTGACCACGATGCCAATGGGCCTCGATGCGATCCGGTCGTCCACGGGCGGGACCGTACCGGTCGCCGCTGCGGGCCTCCGAACGGGGCGCACGTATGTTCCGAAAGGTGGACGCAGGGGACGGTGCCGGACCCGGAGACCCGGGTAGAGGGTTGGCGGCCCGCCGGGCCCGGATACGGCAACGTGGCGACTACCAGCGGCTGGTCCTCATCGCCGCCCTCTTCGGCGCTGCAGCCGGCAGCTACCCGGTCACCGTGCTGTCAGCGTCGCTGCCCCGCATCGCAGACGACCTGGGGGCGGCGGACTCCACGATCACATGGGTCATAGCCGCACCCCTGCTGGCGTTCGCCGTGGTCACACCGATAATCGGCAAGGTCGGCGACCTCTACGGCCACCGCCGGACCTACCTCGTCAGCTTCAGCATCGGAACCGTGCTGGCCTTCGCAACGGCTCTGGCCTGGGACACCACATCGCTGATCGTGCTCCGGACGATCGCCCAGGCCGCCAAGGCGGCATCCGGACCATCGGCGATGGCGATGATCCTGTCGGTGTACCCGCACCGGGACCGCACCCGGGCACTGGGGATCTGGGCCGCGGTCGTGGCCCTCTCCCCGGCCCTCGGGGTCGTCACGGGCGGCCCGCTCATCGAGTGGATCGGTTGGCGGTCGCTCTTCATAGTGCAGGGATGCACGGTGCTCGTCGCCCTCGTGGTCGGGATCTTCATCGCCCCCGAGACCCGGCGCCGGTCCGGCATACGGTTCGACATCCCGGGAGCCATCACCCTGGGGGTGGGCGTGGGCAGCCTGCTTCTGGCCGTCAACAGGGGCATCAGCTGGGGCTGGAGCAACCCGATCGTCCTGACGGCCGCCATCGTGGCCCCCCTCTCCCTCGCTCTGTTCGTACGGGTGGAGACGCGGACCGAGGCTCCCCTCCTCCCGCCGGCACTCATGCGGCGCAGGGCGTTCACCAGGCCGATGCTGGCCCAGGCCGTCCTCCAGTCGGGCTACATGGGAGCGATGGTGATGGCACCGTTCCTGCTGGAACGTCGCTGGGGTTTCCGCCCGACGATCATCGGGTTGGCGATGCTCCCCAGACCGCTCTCGTTCGCCTTCTGTGCCCGGCTGGGAAGCCACCATGACCCCCGCCACGGGGCACGGCGGGTGGCGGTCACGGGAATGCTGGTGTTCGCCCTGGCCATGGTGCTGGCCGGGATCGGCGCCCACCAGCGTTGGCTGTTCGTGTTCCTGTGCGGCGCCATGCTGGCCGGGGCGGGCAGCGGCTACATACGACCGACGATCGCCAACGCGGTCACCTCGGCAGCCGGTGACGACGACCTGGGAATCGCCGGCGGGTCCATGAACATGCTCCAGCAGATCGGCGCGGCCGTCGGCATCACCGTGCTGACCGCCCTCATGGCCGACGCCGTGGATGGCACCCGGTTCCTGCTACTCCACCTGGTTGCGGCGGGCACCGGCATAGTGGCGGCCATCCTGGCCACCGGGATCGAGGACGCCCCGGAGCCTCACGAGTAGTCGTAGAAGCCCCGACCGGTCTTTCGACCCAGATGGCCCGCTGCCACCATGCGACGCAGCAGAGGCGGCGGCATGTAGAAGTCGTCGCCGTACTCGGCGAAGAGGGTCTCGGCGACCAGCATCATCGTGTCCAGGCCGATCATGTCGCTCAACTCCAGCGGGCCCATCGGATGGGCTGCGCCGAGCTTCATACCGTTGTCGATGTCGGCGGCCGATGCATGCCCATCGGCGTACATCCTCATGGCGGCGTTCAGGTAGGGAACCAGCAGCATGTTGACCACGAAGCCGGCCCTGTCCTTCGCCGCCACGACCACCTTGCCCAGGACGTCGGTGGCGAAGTCCGTGACAAGTCGGGTCACGTCGTCATCGGTACGGACCGACGGGATGACCTCGACGAGCTTCATGACGGGAGCCGGGTTGAAGAAGTGCAGGCCGATCACGCGTTCGGGCCGGCTGGTGTTCATGGCTATGTCGATGATCGGGATGGACGACGTGTTCGTGGCCAGGACGGCATCGGGCGAGGTGACCACCTCGTCGAGTTCCCGGAAGATCCCAGCCTTCAGCTCGTAGGACTCCACGACCGCCTCCACCACCAGGTCACAGTCGGCAAGGTCGGCCATCTCCGTGGTGAACGAGACGTTGCCGAGTGCCGAGGCGTGTGCCGCCTCGTCCAACTTGCCACGCTCCAGCGCCCGATCCAGCGACTTCCGGATCCCTGCGGCGCTGCGTTCGGCCGCCTCCGGGCTGACCTCGCGGACCACCGTGGCCAGACCGGCCTTGGCTGTCAGCTCGGCCACGCCACCACCCATCTGTCCGCCGCCGATGATGCCCACACGCTCGATACCCATAGTCAGCTTCCTGGTCGTTGCTCGTCTGGTTGGTCCGGTGGGGTCGCCTGCCCCGAAGGCCGGGATGGTTCGGAAACGTCGGCGGGTTCAGCCGGCCTCGGTGACGGTCACCGACTCGATGACCACATCGTCCGTGGGTCGGTCACCGGCTCCGGTGGAGACCTCCTGGATGGCGGTTGCCACCTCGAGGCCGCTCACGACCTTACCGAACAGGGCGTATGACGGGGGCAGCGCGACCCCGCTCGGGCCGGTGATGACGAAGAACTGACTGCCGTTGGTGTCCGGACCGGCGTTCGCCATGACCAGCGACCCGAGCTCGTAGCGACCGGGCTTCGGGAGCTCGTCGGCGAACCTGTAACCGGGACCACCCCTACCCGAGCCCTCGGAGCAGCCACCCTGGATCACGAAGCCCTTGATGACACGGTGGAAGATGAGGCCGTCGAAGTAGTGCCAACGGGCCAGGTACACGAAGTTGTTGACCGTCTGCGGGGCACCGATCGGGTCCAGGTGGATGGTCATGGTGCCCATCGAGGTCACCATCTCGGCCGAGTAGGTCTTCGCCGCGTCGATGACCATCGGGGGGGCGGCCGGGAACTTCGTACGGCGCTCGCTGGAGCCGTCTGGGTTCGGAATCAGGTCGGACATCGGGGTCTCCTAGGCGACCTGGATCGGATGGGTGGTGCGCTTCGCACGGGTCGGTCGCCGGACGCAGGCTACGGGCCACGGGCCGGGGTCACCCAGCCACGCGCGGGCCTTCGCTACGGTGCCGCGCATGGCACCCTGGTCGACGCCGAGGAACCCGGACCGCCCGCCGGACGGGGCGGCCCTCGACCATCCACTCCGGTACCGGTCGACCACGGGCCCCTCCCGGGTGACGGGCGTCGAACCATCCCACTGGGTGGGGCTGGTCTGCACCAGCTGCGAGGTGGCGTGGCGTGGCGATCCTGCCGAGCCCTGCTGGTCGTGTGGTTCGGTTGGCCGGCGACCAGCCGGCACCACCATCCTCCGGGACTGACCTTTCCGGACTCCCGGCCTCAGAGTGCCAGGGCGAACATCCGTACCGTCTTGCCCGTCGCCTCGTCGGACTGCTCGCCGACCACCTCGAACCCGTACCGCTCGTGGAACCCGAGGGACCTGTCGTTGCGCGGCACGGTGTTCACCTCGGCGCACAGGTAGGCGTGGTCGTCAGCCGATTCGGTGAGCACCCGGTACATGGCGCGCGCCAGGCCACGCCCCCAGGCCGATGGATGGACGACCACCCGGTCCACGTACAGGAACCGGTCCTGTCGACGACGGGCCTGCTCGCAGAAGAACGCATAGTTGAGGCTCTGGTACGCCAGTCCCGGCCCGTCAAGGCCGACGAGGAGGGCCGCCACCTCGCCGGAACCCGGGTCCTCGGCCACCAGGAACAGGTGGGCGACCTCCAGGAACCATGAGAGCTCGGCGGCCGTGAGCTCGTTCACCGCTGGAACGGCCTCGTTGTTCAACTCCAGCAGCCGGTCCAGGTCGTCCGGGGTGGCACGACGGAACCAGTCCGCCGTAGCCGATGTCACCGCATCCATCACGCATCTCCCGTCGCCCCGTGGTCGGCGCTATCAGCGCCGACCATAGGGTGGCGGCCATGAGCACAAAGACCACCAACGCTGCGGCCCGCATGGCCGGCGGCACCAAGACCTACGGCTCGGGCGACACCGAGGTCCGCGCCCTGGATGGCGTGGACGTCGAGTTCGAGAGCGGTCGATTCACCGCCATCATGGGTCCGTCGGGTTCCGGCAAGTCCACCCTCATGCACTGCTCGGCGGGCCTCGACGACCTGACCGCCGGCACCGTGCACATCGGCGACGTGGAGCTGGGATCCCTGTCGGAACGCGACCTGACGCTGCTGCGTCGCGACAGGATCGGCTTCGTCTTCCAGGCGTACAACCTGCTCCCGACGCTGACCGCCAGGGAGAACCTGACCCTCCCGCTGGACCTGGCGGGAA
>Ga0207991_1002153_pt1 | contig 11240 bp, 9 predicted proteins | sample ETN07SmetaG_FD_185786 | JGI IMG/M metagenome (GOLD analysis project Ga0207991, IMG submission 185786) | Marine microbial and viral communities from oxygen minimum zone, Eastern Pacific Ocean - ETNP2014F14-07SV275 (SPAdes) (version 2) | ecosystem: Environmental > Aquatic > Marine > Oceanic ... | reverse complement strand
GGTTGGTGCTTTATATATGATGTCGTAAGTTTGCCATTCGCCAGGCGCCTTCATAGCGTTAACTAAAGGAATGGTTTGTTTATAAACACTTGCCGCTTGACCATTGGGATAGGTCTTATTCTGATATGAATCCAAGACTTGAATTTCATATCGCTGCTGCAGGAAGATACCGCTGTTATTGCGCTGCTGTCCTTCCATTCCCGCTTCTGGCTGCGGCGCTTTCCACTCTACGTGCAACTGTACATCACAAAACTCTGCTTTCGTTTTGATATCGCCTGTTCCCGGCTTCACAGTTAGTACACCGTTTTCTAGCGTCCACTTAGCCTCACCTTCCTTTACTGAAGTCCAGTTAGACAGGTCATCACCAATTAAAGAAATGGCATCAGAGGGCACGCCCGCCTTATCAAAAGAAACCACTTCAGGAACAGGCTCCCATACTTCCGTTTTAGCAGCCTGCTGTTCGCGGGTTAAACGCGATTCGCTTTTTTCAGTTTGTGCATCTGCTGTAGCACATGCACAAAGTGGCATGAGTAAAGCCACTGTTGAAGCGACGAATGTTTTATTCATAGTGTCAGTACCTTGTTTTATCCGTTATATAACTGTGTTGTGTTTGGCAGCTCGATAGCGCAGGCTCAGGTGGCCCACGCTTTGTCGCCCTTCTTGTAAGGGAATGCACCGTCGTAGCGTCCAGGAATAGCCACATAACGAAGCACTTTAGTCGCGCCAACTTGAGACGTGAAAAAGCAATAAAGTGTTAGCTGTTTTAATAGCGTAAAGTAGTGAGGGGTTGGCTCATCGGTACCTGGCTCCCACTGACTTGGCTTTCCTGTTTCAACGCCTTGATAAACACCGTTAGCAAGGTTCGCCGCTTTCGCTTCTACATCCAGGTCGTTAAATAAAGCCTCTCGTTCTTGCTTGGTAAGCTGAACAAATTGTTTGTTGAAACGACTTTGACTTAACGAAGATATTTTCTTAATGCCATCAAGAAAGGTCTTCTGAAGCAAAGGTGTGTAGCAATCGGTTACCAGCACAGCCATTGTGGCACCAACGTTAGCCGCTTTTGCTCCAGGCGTGTCAGTTTGAGGAATGATCACTTCACCCATTTCATTCAGCAAGGCCACATCTTTTTCATTAAACAATGTGTCGCTAAGCGGTACAGCGGGCACATCTGTGTAGGCAAGTACATTACCTGCGAACAATGCTGTGCCTGTAGCAGTAGCGATGAGTTTAAGTAGTTCTCGGCGTTCCATTATAGATTTCCTCGCTTTAACTCTTCTACGGCAAAGTCTGCGGCTCTTGCCGTTAATGCCATGTAGGTCAGTGAAGGGTTAACACAGCTGGCCGATGTCATTGCCGCACCATCGGTCACAAATACGTTCGGTGCATCCCACACTTGGTTATGCGCATTAAGCACAGAGCTTTTTGGGTCTCTTCCCATACGCGCCGTGCCCATTTCATGAATGCCCATGCCAGGTGCGTAGTCAGCATCCCAGCCTTGAACATTTTTAAGACCTGCTGCTTCAAACATCTCAATCGCGTCTTGCTGCATGTCCTTGCGCATCTTAAGCTCGTTTTCTTTAATCTCGACATCCATTGCGAGTACTGGTAAGCCCCATTTGTCGGTGACTTTTTTGTTCAAGTACACTTTGTTCTCGTGATACGGAAGAATTTCACCGAACGCTGTCATGCCTATTGTCCATGGACCAGGCTCGGTTATCGCATCTTTAAGTCCAGCACCTATACCAAGCTCAGCTATGTCTTTGCGCCAACCTGAACGGCTTGCGCCGCCTTGATAACCAAATCCACGCAGGTAGTCTCGTTTATCACTTCCCCAGTTTCTAAACCTTGGCACATAGAAGCCACTCGGTCTGCGACCGTAGGTATATTTGTCGTCAAAACCTTCAACTTCAGCTGAAGCACCGACTCTAAAGTGGTGATCCATAACGTTGTGACCCAACTCGCCGCTGCTGCTTCCTAAGCCACCGTCCCATACGTCTGTGGCAGAGTTCATCAGTACCCACGCCGAGTTAAGTGCTGACGCATTTACAAAGATGATCTTGCTTTTAAATACATAGGTCTCGTTGGTTTCAGCATCGATAATTTCAACGCCAGTCGCGCGTTTCTTGTCTTTGTCGAACAAGATCTCTTTTACTATCGAAAAAGGTCGAAGGGTTAAGTTACCTGTTTTAACCGCAGCTGGAAGCGTAGATGCTTGTGTACTGAAGTAGCCACCGAAAGGACAACCCAACCAGCACTTATTGCGGTATTGGCAATGAACACGCCCTTCTTCGGGCTTGCTTTGTGTCATGTTTGAAGTGCGGCCATGCACCATGTGCCGCGCGCCTTCATAGGCCTTTTTCACCCGCGCCGCGACACTTTCCTCTACAATATTCATTGGCATTGGTGGCTGGTATACACCATCAGGCAATACATCTAAGCCATCGCGATTACCACTGATACCCGCGAATTTTTCTACGTAGTCATACCATGGCGCCAAATCGTCGTAGCGAATAGGCCAGTCGACAGCAATGCCTTCTTTAGCATTGGCTTCGAAATCTTCTTTGTTCAAACGGTAGCTTTGGCGTCCCCACAACAGTGAGCGTCCACCTACGTGGTAACCTCTGTACCAGTCGAAGCGCTTGTCTTCGGTATAAGGATTTTCTTTTTCATTTGCCCACATACCGTACGTTTTTTCATTTAGCGGGTAGTCGCGCTTAAGCACGGGATAATCCACTTTCATTGCTTGAGTAGGCAAGTCTCGGTGAGGAAAATCCCAATCTTCTTTGTGCGCATTTTTATAATCTTTAATGTGCTCGATATTTTGGCCACGTTCTAACATAAGCACTTTTAGGCCCTTCTCGGTTAGCTCCTTAGCAGCCCAACCGCCACTGATACCAGATCCAATAACTATTGCATCATATTCGTTACTCGCCATAACACGTCCTTAAAACTTAATTCGTCGCTGTGCCTGTTCGCACGTTACACATCACAGATATGGATCGCTTGTTGTAGCGACGCTATTCTGTTGGCTTTGGTTTTCGGTGTGGGTATAAACTCTTGTGCTAAGTAGCCTTTAAATCCGGTCTCGACAATGGCTTTAGCAATTGCTTCGTAATTGAGTTCTTGTGAAGCATCTATTTCGTGACGCCCAGGTACGCCGGCCGTATGGTAATGGCCAAAGTACTGATAGTTATCTCGAATAGTTCGGATGATATCTCCCTCATTAATTTGCATGTGGTAGATATCGTAAAGCAGTGAGAAGTGCTTAGAACCTAGGCGTTTGCAAAGTTCTATCGCCCATGCAGAATTGTCGGCCATGTAATCAGGGTGGTCGACTTTGCTGTTAAACAGCTCCATGAAAATCACTACGTTGCGTTTTTCAGCATGAGGTAAAATGCGTTTTAACCCTTTAACCGCATTTTCCAGTCCATCTTCTCGTGACATGCCTCGGGCATTGCCGCTAAAGCAGATAAGGTTTGTATAACCTGCATCAGCGACCAAATCGATGTGCTTTATATAACGCGCTTCTAGTTCGTCGTGGAGCTCACTGTGAATGAAGCCGTCTTCAAGACTTATCTCGGCGCCGTTACACATAGAAGAGTCGATGCCGTACTGCTTTAGCACAGGCCAATCTTCAGGGCCTACCAAGTCAATGGCTCCAAATCCTAATTGCTTAACGGTTTGGCACAACTCTTCAATGCTTAAATCGCCGTAGGTCCATCGGCTTACCGAATGGTTTACATTTCCTTTAAGCGGCGTATTCATGGTGTTGCTACCTTTTGTGCCGTTTGTACTCGCTATAGCAGGCATCGCAGTGGCTAAACCAGCTGCTGCTAACCCTGTTCCGGCAATGCCTGCCCCTGTCATAGCCATACCTTGAAGTAATTTTCTGCGGGTAATGTTATGCATCTGCGTTCACCTTTTCCTTTCTGAACAGAAAGGCGAATAGCACTAACACAACCGCGGCAAACCCTGCTGGGAATAACCAGACCTGCTGCCAACTGTGCGCACCGGTTTCCATCGTGTAGGTGTCGGTAATTGCGCCTGCCACTGCAAAGCCCACCAGCATACCTACGCCATATGTCGCTAAGGTAATTAGCCCCTGCGCTGCACTTTTTACGTTTTCTCCCGCCTTTGCATTGGTATAGATTTGCCCTGATACAAAGAAGAAGTCGTAACAAATACCGTGCAGTGCAATACCAACAATAAGCATGAACAAACCTTCGTCAGCGTTTCCGAATGCGAACAGTGCATAACGAACAACCCACGCCGCCATACCTATCACCAACGTGGCTTTAATACCGAAACGGTTCAAAAATACCGGCAGAGCCAACATGAACAACACTTCGGAAACTTGACCTAGTGTCATTTTGCCCGTTGCATTTTCAACGCCTATTTCAGTAAGGAATGGGTTCGCATTCTGGTAGTAAAACGCCAGTGGAATACAAATAAGTACAGATGAAAGAAAGAATACAAAGAAGTTTTTGTCTTTTAACAGTGCCAACGCGTCCAAGCCAAGAATATCGCGAATAGTTACCGCTTTACCGCTAGATTGAGGTGGCGTATTTGGCAGTGTAAAACTGAATACGCCCAACATTAGCGAGGCAACGCTGCACAATAAGAACGTGTTTTTGAGCATACCATCGGCAATAGACTGTGCAGAATCCCATGAGAAGACATAGCTAATCATAAGGCCTGCCACAATCCAGCCGATAGTGCCCCACACACGAACTTTTCCGAACTCTTTTGACGGGTCGACCATTTGTCCGAATGACACTGAGTTAACCAAAGCAAGCGTAGGCATGTATGCAATCATGTATGCCAACACATAAGGGTAAAAGCTGGCGAAATCATTCGCTTGGTACATACAGTACATAAGCACGGCGCCAACAATATGTAGTAAGCCGAGGATCTTTTCTGCATTAAAGAACCGGTCAGCAATAAGGCCCACAATAAAGGGGGCAATGATGGCGCCCCAACTTTGGGTTGAGAAAGCCATGCCGATTTGTCCACCGTTGGCAGACAGGGTATTTGATAGATACGTGCCTAATGTTACAAACCAGCCTCCCCAAATGAAGAACTGGAGGAACATCATCAAACTAAGGCGTAGGGTTATCATAGTTATTGTTATCCTATTGATGGCGCTTAGCGCTCAAGGCCTAAAATACGATTATTCTTCGCTTCGCTAACGTCTCCACCAGCAAAGTCGTCAAACGCATATTTGCTTGGCTCGATAACGTGTGAAGCGATAAACGGTGCGCCTTCTGCCGCGCCTTGCGCACTGTCTTTTAAGCAGCATTCCCACTCTAGTACTGCCCAGCCCGTGAAGCCATACTGGGTAAGCTTGCTGAAAATACCTTTGAAGTCGACTTGGCCGTCGCCAAGGGAACGAAAACGTCCCGCGCGGTCTTGCCAGTCTTGATAGCCGCCGTACACACCGTTTCTACCGTTCGGATTGAATTCGGCGTCTTTGACGTGAAACATTTTGATCCGGCTGTGGTAGCGGTCAATGAAGTCAAGGTAGTCAAGCTGCTGTAAAACAAAGTGACTTGGATCGAAAAGAATATTTGCTCGTGGGTGGTTATCTACCGCTTTTAAAAACTGTTCGAACGAAGCTCCATCGTGCAAGTCTTCCCCAGGGTGAATTTCGTAGCATACGTCAACACCCGCATCGTCGAATGCATCGAGAATGGGTTTCCAACGCTTGGCTAGTTCAGCAAAGCCTTGCTCGACCAAGCCAGCAGGACGCTGAGGCCACGGGTAAACCAAGTGCCACATTAATGCACCAGAAAAGGTAGCGTGAGCTTTCAATCCCAAACGTTTACTGGCAATAGCCGCACATTTGAGCTGATTAATTGCCCATTCGGTTCGCTCTTGTGGCTTGCCGTGTAAGTGTGCCGGCGCAAAGTTATCAAATAACTCGTCGTAAGCGGGGTGAACCGCCACTAGCTGACCTTGTAAGTGCGTAGAAAGCTCAGTGATTTCTACCCCTGCGTCTTTACAAATTTTAGCAATGTTGTCGCAGTACTCTTGGCTCTCGGCTGCTTTTTCTAAATCAAACAGACTAGGGTCAGTAGGTACCTGTATTCCCTTGTAACCAAGCGACGCTGCCCACTTCGCCATATTTTCGAGCGTATCGAACGGCGCTTCTTTTCCCATGAACTGAGCAAGGAAGATAGCCGGCCCTTTTATAGGTTGTTGATTAGTAGCCATAAGCGCTCACCTTTTTCATTGTATGTTTTAATTGCATTACTGCGTTCCTTCCTGACTGACCGACTCCCATTTAGTGTCGCTGTCAGTACTGGCAAGCATGGCATCTATAAATACCATTCCGCGTATGCCTGAATTTATTCCTGGAACGCCATCAGCTTTGCCTTTTTGATTCGCGCGTACCGCTTTAGCAAAATCGGTATACAAGTTTGCCATTGCTTCTAAGTAGCCCTCTGGGTGGCCAGCTGGAACACGGCAACGTGCAGATGCAGCATCACATAACCCAACTTGACCTTGGCCGGCTCTAAACACTTGATAAGGGGCATCAACAGGGCGATAGATAACGGAGTTTGGCTCCATTTGACGCCACTCTAAACCGCCCTTGTCACCGTAGACGCGGATCTTCAACGCGTTTTCTTCACCAGCACAAACCTGTGAAGCAATCAGCACGCCCGACGCACCCTTCTTAGTTTTAATAAGCGCGGCGCCGTCGTCATCTAAACGACGCCCTTCAACATGGGTGTTTAACTCGCCACATAACGAGGTAACACTGTCGTTTAATACAAACTCAACAAGTCCAAAGGCATGAGTGCCGATGTCGCCCATTGCGCCCGTTGCGCCAGAAATTGCTGGATCGGTACGCCACTGCGCTTGCTTATTGTGCGTTTCTTCTTCGCCAGACAACCAGCCTTGCGGATACTCAACATACACTTTTCGAATTTTGCCCAGCTTACCGCTTTCAACGAGATGACGTGCTTGCCAAACCATAGGATAACCAAGGTAGGTATGAGCCAAGCCGTATAGCGATTCACTGGCGTGAATAACATCTTGAAGCTCTTTTACTTCTGCAAAGCTAATGCCTGCTGGTTTTTCACAGAAAACATGAAAGCCCGCCTTAATTGCGGCAAGTGAAATAGGTACGTGAAGATGATTAGGCGTTACGATAACCACAACCTGCATGCGCTGCTGTTCAGGTAATTTGGCTTCTTCTTCTAACATTGACTGCCAGCTGTCGTATGTACGCGATGTTGATACGTTCAATGCAGAAGCAGTACGCGTATTATTTTCTTCGTTGCGGCTAAATGCGCCGCACACCAACTGGTAGTTCCCATCTAACCCTGCGGCATGACGATGCACGGCACCGATAAACGCGCCTTCCCCGCCTCCGATCATTCCCATTCGAATTGGTTGCATTGAAATTCCTCTGTGTGCAAACGCACTATTGGTGTTACTAATGCCACAAAATGTAACCCGTTACATTTTAATGGTCAATACAAAAAACAGCATTTTGTTAATCTAAAGTTTACAAATGGCGAGGTAATACCGGGGCTTTACTACCTTTAACCGCCTATTCCTGCACCAAATTTGAACATAACACTAGCTCAAATTTACATAAATCCTACAAATAACCTTTGACGTTTTAATGAAAGTGCGTATTCTTTTGCTTAAAATGAAAACGGTTACATATTAATTTCACGTAAATTTTGAATTCGCTACCATCGTATAGACCACACCTCTACTGGGTTAGGTTTACAATGCGCGAGTGAATTAACAAACAACAATAACGTAAATGGCAAATATTAGAGATGTAGCAGATAGTGCCGGCGTGTCGGTCGCTACCGTATCAAGAACATTGCAACAACCTGAGCGTGTTTCTCCTAAAACGCGCAATAAGGTGATGGCCGCTGTTCAGGCAGTTGGATATAAACCTAACTTAATGGCAGTTAAGTTTCGTTCGGGAAAAACGCACAATTTAGTGGTGCTGGTGCCTACGGTAGCGAACGTATTTTTTGCCCGTGTTATTAGCGGTATGCAGGAAGCGGCAGCCGAACTGGGCTATTCCATTTTACTTGCCAATACGCTTGGTAATAGTGAAATAGAAAGCCATTACGCCAAGATGGTAAGTACTTCTCAGGCTGATGGGCTTATACAGTTACGTGCGCACAACCCATTTGATGCCACGATGATCAACGACAATGGCCTGCTTCCCATGGTGAATGCCTGTGAGGTGATTGACGATGGCCAATATCCTGTTGTGTCGTTAGACAACCGTGCTGCAGCCAAAGCAATGACCGAGCACTTAATTTCATTAGGCCATACCCGTATAGCCATGATCAAAGGTCCTAATTCAAGTCCGCTTACCCAAGAACGCTTGGTTGGATATAAAGACGCATTAGCGCAAGCCAATATTGCCTTTGATGAGAGCTTGTTGTTCCCGGGGGATTTTACATTACAGGCCGGATACAACGCAGGGGAAACCATTAGTCACCTTGAAAGTAGACCCACCGCCGTATTTTGTGAGAACGACGAAACGGCTATTGGTGCCATGCAAGCCTTCAAGCAAGCCAACCTACATGTTCCTAATGACATATCGGTGGCAGGTTTCGATGACATTGCGTTTTCAGCATTTGTGGATCCACCGCTAACCACTATTGCCCAACCTGCAGAAGAATTTGGTAGAACGGCGGTTACGCTACTGGTGGACCTTCTTAACGGAAAAATTCGCAAGGCCCCCAAAGTTATTATGCCGTTTGAACTTATTGTGCGAGAGAGCACGGGCAAAGCTTTGGGTTAATTGATGATAGCAATGCGTCATCACCAATGTACCACTACAGAAAAGGAGCAAGCAGTGAATTTAAGTAAAACAAACTTAAGTAAGACAGCAATTTTAGACGCGGCCAGTAATATTGGCTCTGGCGTTTCAAGACGACAGTTCATTAAATATTCATCTGGTTTACTGGCGGCTATGAGCACTCCTGCTGTTTTGGCGCACGGGCATGGTAGTGATAAAGGAGCTATGATGAAGGGCATGCACAAAAGTGCTGTTGGTCTGCAGCTTTACACGCTTAGAGATATTATGAAAGTAAGTGTGCCGGCTACGCTTAAACTGGTCGCTGATGTTGGTTATTCGGAAATGGAATTTGCAGGCTACTTTGACCATAGCGCAAAGGAAATTAAGCAACTGCTTGATGACAATGGCCTAACTGCGCCTTCGGCTCATATTCAGTTAGACGCGTTCGATACTAACCTGACACAAATTTTAGATAACGCACAAACCGTTGGTCACAAGTACTTGGTAGTTCCTTGGCTTAGCGAAGCCCAGCGTGGTACGGGAATTGCGCCATACCAAGCCCTTGCCGATAAGCTAAATACCATTGGCGAAGCGTGTAAGAAGGAAGGTATTACTCTTGCCTACCACAACCACGATTTTGAATTTGAAGTACGCGACGGTAAGACACCATTAGACGTGCTTATAACTCAGACCGACCCAGACCTTGTTGCCATGGAACTGGATTTATACTGGACGGTAAAAGCAGGTAAAAACCCCGTTGATTACTTTAAGCAGTACCCAGGCCGCTTTAAACTTTGGCATGTAAAAGATTTGGCTGAAGACGGCAGTTTTGCTGATGTGGGCACAGGCACGATTAACTTTAAAGAGATATTCGCGCACGGCAAGTTAGCCGGTATTGAACATAAATTTGTAGAGCGCGATCAAACCACCGACCGCATTGCCACTATTGAGCAAGGCTTTAAAGCAGTAAGCGCACTTAATAAAGGCGTTAGCTAACGCTTTTGACCTTACCGTGGTTATAATGGGCACACAATAAAAACGTCATAATAGTAGTAATTTTATGAGTGAACTTTTCAGTGCCCTTTCTCGCGCCCTAAGCCCCTATTACACCGAAATGAGCATTATGCTTATGGCCACTATTCTAGTGGTGTACGGCGACCTGATTAACGGCCATGTAAAACGCATACTGGCACCTTACCATTTCACCATTCGCGTTAGTTTGTTTGTAGTGCTGTGTGCCTTTGGCTATGGCGCACTAACTTTGTACGGCGCACCGTTCTTAAAACACACCCTAGCCTACTTGCCTTGGCAGTACCAAGGTGCAGGCTATGTGGCATCGTTTCTATTGATAGGCTTTTTGGCGGAGAGACGTAGGTACATTTAGTTCTTTTAGATACTACCTTTACGCTACTGTTTTATTGTATTGCTCCACAAACTTTTTGGGTGGTAAGCTCATAACCTTTTTAAAGGACGTCGAAAAATAAGCTGCGGTGCCGAAGCCAACGTCTAGGCAGGTATCTAGAATGCTATTTCCCTCTAACAGTAACGGAATAGACTTTTCGATTCTGAAGCGTGAAAGAAACTCGCTGAAGTTGTATTCAAACAACTCTGACATTCTTCGGTTCAAACTTCTAGGACTTATCAATAACTGCGAGGCAGCTTGGTCTCTATTGAATGATTCATTGTGGTAGTTCTTTTCCAATACTGCGATAAAGTTCAAAAAGAACGCCATATCCTTTTCGTTATCAAACTCGGGGATTTTCAAGCATCCAAATTTAAATGCAGGCTCTTCGCTTTCCTCTTCCTCGCGCTCTTTTGCCTCTCTGACCGACAATAAATGCTCAACCCTAAGAGTAATTTCCTCTTTTGATGCAGGTTTTGCCAAGAAGTAGTCCACTTTTTCTTCTAGCGCTGATTTTTCTAATTCAGTTCCGGTTTCCGCAGTTAACATCAATATGGGAATACTGGCATAGCTGACATTACCGCGAATTTCTCTTATTAAACTCAGCCCGTCCATTTCGTGCATCATTTGATCTGTGATAACTAGATCGACAAGGTAATGCTGCATAACATCTAACGCCTGCACACCATTTCGCGCAACTAAACAGCGATATTTGCTAGAAAACAAATCAAATAGATAAGAGCGGAACTCTCTGCTGTCATCAACTATTAATAGTGATTTCTTGTTCGATTTGGCATTTGCGGGTGACAATTTTTCAGCATGCGAATTTACATACTCAATATCATCAATGGGTAACGTTACGGTAACTTTAGTTCCAATGCCTTTTTGACTCTCTAACGCAATGTCGCCCTGGTTCAGTTCAACTAAGGTTTTCACCATTGCTAAGCCAACACCATGACCTTCATGCTCACTGCTCCCTTTAGTGAATCGCTCGAATACTTTTTTGTGAAAGTGCTCATCAATTCCTTCTCCGTCATCACTAACGATAACTTTAAG
>Ga0207991_1002151_pt1 | contig 11267 bp, 9 predicted proteins | sample ETN07SmetaG_FD_185786 | JGI IMG/M metagenome (GOLD analysis project Ga0207991, IMG submission 185786) | Marine microbial and viral communities from oxygen minimum zone, Eastern Pacific Ocean - ETNP2014F14-07SV275 (SPAdes) (version 2) | ecosystem: Environmental > Aquatic > Marine > Oceanic ... | reverse complement strand
TAGGATGACAGATAGGTTTAGTTTTGGCATTACATTGAAGCATGTATCTGAAGTCCTTGAAAACTATACTATGGAGGCAGTTCTTATGGATGTAGGAACCTTCTATTGGACTGGGTATAAGTCCCTCAGGTTTTGTGCTTCTCTTTCCCATTTTGGGAAACAGGCAGGGCCCAATGGAACCTATCTCAAAAGAATTTTAGATAGAGGTTCAGGAGATGAAATTGAAGAATTCACTGATTTTGAATCATTTTCACCTCCAACCATGTTTCGCGTTGGCGGTGCGATCGATCCTATTGAAAAAGAAAATCAGCATTTGACAATTTCACTCCAGTTGAATCATCCAGTGGATAATGCAGAATATATTGTGACTGGTGTGGAGTACACCTTTATGAATATGTTATTTCTGCGTTGCGGGTATAAATTCAATAAAAATGAGGAGAATCTAACCTTGGGTGCGGGGTTGATTGTTCCGATTGGCTCCATTAAAATTCGTGCAGACTACGGATATGCTAATTTCAAACATCTTTCTGATCCAAAACGATTTAGTATAGGGTTTTCATTCTAATGAAAATCTTTTTACCCCTATTAACAACCACCATGGTCATCATGAGTTCTTGTGTGGACAAATTTGTAATCCCAGAAAATATTAACACAGCTAACACGGGTGAGTTTGGTGCGGGTGATACGACCTATTTACAATTAAGTCCTGTATGGGATAATACATATGGGATCATTCAGCCGGTGGAGATAGCCATTGCGCAGGATGGGAGAGTTTTTGTGGCAGACAGTGGATCTCAATCTATCCATGTATTCAGCCAAGATGGAGATGTACCAGATGGTTTTGAAATGCTAAAGCAGTTGAAGGATCATGAGAATGCAGCCATAACTCCCATCGATGTTGATATTGATAAAAAAATGAATGTGTTTTTTATTGATGGATCTCAACGTGTTTTTGTTTGGAACCAATACTGGAATTCGGTTGGAATTAGCCGAGTTTCAGTCAGTGGTTCATTTTTACATATTGAGTCAGGTGCTGTGATAATTGATACTATTGGGTCTGGTACATGGCTTTCTTATCTAAATAATCCGGAATATGAATTGACTGCACCGGTATTTTCAAATGATCAGGGTATAATTGATTCTTTATTATACCCTCATTTATTTTTTGATGGACGAGATGAGAAAAATATTTTAAAAGATATTCATTATAAATCAGATTCCAGCAAATTCACTGGGTTAACATCACCAGCAGACAATGAGAATATGCTCTTTGTTACAGATAATTATGGTGGCGTAAATAAACAGCATCGAATTGTTCAAATTGATTTCCAAAAATCCCTTATTTTAGAATTAACAACTGGAGATATAGTCTGGGGCTTTACTGGTGAGTTTGGTGCAACAGTAAAAGGATATGGCCGGGGTGCAGGTACAGTAAATGAACCCTTAAGTCTTGATGTGGATTATAATGGGAATATATATTATACACAATCAGGTGATTTTTTCCCGGTTCATATGATTATGCCAAACCTATCAGGAGATTTTGCAACTTATTTATCCGGATTTCAACCTGAAGCGGATGATATTATGGATGCGTCCTTTTATGCAAATCCACTGGATATCGCAGTTGACAACAATAAGAATATTTACGTTGTAGATAAGGACCATTCTCATGTGCTTGTCTTTAATTCAAGGGGTCAATTTTTTAAAAATGCCGGGTATGCATCTTCAAGCGATTCAATATCAATAATGATGGATCCGGTAGCTGTTACAGTTGATGAGCGTGGCGTGGTTTATGTATGTGATAAAGGAAATGGTGCGATTTACAGATTCAAATTATCAAATTCTTTGGACGAAGATCTCAAACCGGAAGATTAATGAAATCCCAACTTAATTCAATAGTAATCTTGGTAATGAGTCTCTCGTGTTTATTTGGACAGGGTGAGGATGTGGCCTATATCCGGTATTTTAAAAACGATCATAATTTTTTGTCAAACCTTTCTATGCTTTCCACAAGTCGACGAGGGGAAAGCCATTTAGCAGTTAGTTATAATGAAAATAATTTGCCACTAAAAATTGAAAAATATTCTCAAAAAGGGAGTCTTGAAAAACGAGAATTGCTCAAATATAATAAAAATGGACAATTGATTGAACGCGGCGAATATAATGATCAGGGTGAATATATTAGATTAACCGTAATAGGAGACTCAGAGCCATGGGGAAAAGAATACCGAACTTGGAGGTATCCAGTAAATGAACCCCTTACATTTACCGATCAACGAACCCATTTTACCCTGGGAGATGGCGAACATGTTTCCAAAATTCTGTTTGAAACGATTGATGGACAGAAATATGGACAAATTGAATTGGATTATGATTATTTGGGAAGCCTAGCAGAAGAAAGATGGCGCGAGTTACCTTCCGGAAGAATCATCAGAAGATTTAAATACAAGTTTGATATTATGGCAGAAGTTGTTCAAATATGGGAATTTGGGAAAGAAGGGCAAAAGATTTCTAATGTTGCAATCAATCAAGCACCAGCGGACGAATTATATAAAGTCCCACCCCCTCGAACTCATAATACTCTGGATGAAATTGAAATTATTGCAAAAGAAATTGAAGAAAATCGAATTTTAATTCCACATGGCGGTGTTATACCAAAAACATTCTGGGATGAGTTAATCATCGTTAATGGTGATCGACTTATGATTGATTTTGTGGAATTGACTGACAACGGTGTGCAATTCCGGTTGGAGAGCGAAGAAGATATTTTAACAATCCCAATTCATCGTGTCCGCTCTTTGACCTCCCGAATGGGAGATGTAATTTATCCTAAACCATTTTGAACCCCATGATTGCGAATAAACAAAAAATAGCCAACCTAATCTTTATGATTACTTTTGTATTTGGACAGGAATACCCACCGCCTACAGATTTAATTACAATCCCAACCGCTGGAACTTTGGCTCGAGGTAGTTTTTCCTTGGGTATGCGTATACAAGATGAAGGGGGTATGATTTTAGGGTTAAGTGCAGGAATTACGGATCGTTTCCAATTTGGAATTTCTTATGGATCACCTAACCTTATCGGAGATGATAGCCTACGATGGTATCCTCATCCTGAAGCGAGTTTGAAATACCTTCTTATTGATGAAAATAGAAACATGCCGGGAATTGCTTTGGGTGTCAACACTCAGGGTTTTGGAAATTATAATGATTCAGACTCATTAATGCGATATGATATGAAAGCATATGGAGTATATCTCGCTGCTTCAAAAAATTGGAAATCTCCGTTTGGAAATATGGGGCTTCATTCCGGAATTAATTATAATTTTATTGAAATAGTAGACGGAGATGAAGATCCCAATTTATTTTTTGGGATTGATTTTGAATTAAACCCGGAATTCTCTTTATTGATTGAATACAACAGTGCATTGAATGAAAATGATAAAACAGCTCAAACAATGTCAATTGCCAATGGGGGTTATTTGAATGCGGCAATTCGCTGGTCCATTGTAGAATCTCTTCACCTTGAGTTAAATTTGAATAATTTGTTATTTGACGAAGAAAAAGTTGATTATTTCAAACGTGAAATTAAAATTACTTATATTGAATATTTTTAATTCGAGGATACAATGGTAAAAATAATTATCAGTTTAATATTATACTGTTCATATTCTTATGGAGAAATTTCAAAATTTGATAATGGTGTTGCTTTTTATGAATCTCGAGCGGAAGGTGCAAAGGGTCAAGTGGCTCAAAGCGAGCATATTAATTCTGCAATTAGGTTATTTGAAAAATCAATGCAAATTCCAGATAAAGAATTGGATGCCGGTGTTTATTTGCTTCGCTGTTATTACTATAAAGGAAAATTTGTTGTTGATTCAAAAACAGACAAGAAATCAGTTTTTAATGAAGGAAAAGCTCTTGCGGAGCAATTAGTAGAAAAATATCCCGAATCAGTTGCTGTTCGCTATTGGTATTTAGCAAATTTAGGAAGTTGGTCGGAAGTTTATGGAATCCTGACGGCTGCAAAAGAAGGCGTTGCTGATCTGATGAGAGAACACTCGGAAAAAATTATTGAATTAGACCCAGGTTATTCGGATGGTGGTGGTTACTTTATGCTGGGAGCGGTCCATTTTAAATCCCCATATATTCCATTTTTATTGTCATGGCCAAGTAATGAGGAAGCTGTAAAATTTTTAACCTTAGCTTATGAGACCGGATCACCCACGCCTTCTCAAATTGTTTATCTGGCTAGAGCCCTTCATAAGGATAGGCAAAGAGATCAGGCTATAAAATTATTGGAAAAATTGATTTCGACCCCGCTTTCCGATGATGAACCTGTTGAAGACTATGAACAACAGGATTTTGCTAAGGAATTATTATCAGATTGGGACTAGAATAATGAAATCGATTGTCCTATCGATTTTATTTTTTTCAAATTTCCTTTTTGGGCAGGAAGACTTAGCCCCACCCACTAAAATCTATTGGAACAGCCTTGCCAATTCGCTACAAATTGGCGTACCCCTTGCAGATGACGAATCTCTAGAAGGAGGTTGGATTCAAATCCGAGTCAGTTTTGACAATGGATCTAATTTTTCTGATTTAGGAGAATTAGACATCATAAAAAGACGTGACATTGATGATGTAAAAAATGTTGTGATCACGGAGAAAACCTTTGAATCTATGCCTGGTTTTTCAGAAGACAATGAAGCCCATTTCATCGCTGAGATCTGGGATCGCGCAGGGAACAGTATGCTGGGGACCGTAAGTGACAGCATTTTAACAATAGATGAAACAATCCCCTTTATTGTTGCCCTGACAATTCAATCGACAAATGGTAATGATATGGCCCTGGCTAACCCAAGCGATACAGTTACTTTTAAATTAATTGTCAGTGAACCGATCCACGTACCTTTAATTACAATCAATGGCGATGAATTTGAACCAGCTGGGACTGGTAATACCTGGATCACCCAATATCCCTGTGATGACGCTGATGATGGACCTATTGAATTCACAATAGAATATTCTGATTTCGCAGAAAATCCAGGAGAAACTGGGACCCTTGCATCAAACAATTCTGTGATAATATTTGATGGAACCGAACCAGAACTAGATGAAATAAAGATATTTACATCAAATAAATTTGACTCGACCCAAGCCATTATATCAGACACAGTGTTTTTACAATTCACCGCAACGGAATCTATCCTAAAATCAGAAATATTTCTAAATCACACTCAGGGAATTTTAAAAGAAAAAGATAGTTTAACATTTACCTATTATCATATTTTCACAGAAATTGATTCGGAAGGTGTTATTCCCATTTCTATAAAATTTAATGACCTCGCAGGCAATGATGGGGAAACCATTGATGAAACCTCCAATGACAGTGAAGTTATTTTTGATATGACTCCTCCCCAGGCTTTTAAAGTTGGTGCCATTGAATCAACCCATAAAAAAAGAAAGCATGACAATGCGGTACCCATGACTGATTCAACCGGTGCAGTTATCATGGCGACAGACTCACTGCCCCTGATATCCGGAACAATCCTGACCATTCTGGGTGCATCCTTGGGCTTCCTTTGTCTCATGATTTGGATTTCATGGTTTAAGATATTTTCAAAAGCGGGCCAGGCCGGATGGAAGGCACTTATCCCAGTATTTAACTTATTTGTCCTTACTAAATTATTTAATCAACCAGTTTGGTGGTTTGCTATTTATTTAATACTCCCTGTGGGGCATGTTTTTGCAAGTCTTCAATTTGCAAAATTATTTGATAAAAAGACGCCCTTTAAACTAGGATTGATTTTCTTACCTTTTGTTTTTCATCCTATTTTAGCTTTTGGGAAATCTACCCTAGTAAAGAAAAAAGCATCCAAGTCAAAAAAAACCCAAAAGAAGAAAAAATAAGATTCCATGGCTGATTTGAAGGAAATAACCCGGTCTTCTGAGATCATTTTTCAGGGGCGGCTTTTGGATGTCCGGAAGGATGAAGTTGAACTCCCCAATGGAAAAACAAGCACTCGAGAATGGATCAACCATCCCGGTGCAGTATGCTTGATCCCAATCCTGCCAAATGGGAAGATCGCACTTATTCGCCAATACCGTTATCCTGTTCGATCTGAAATGATTGAACTCCCAGCTGGAAAATTGGAAAAAGGAGAAAAACCTGAAGCATGTGCAGTGCGTGAGTTAGAAGAAGAGATCGGTTATCATTCCAATAAACTCACCTTTATAACCCATATCCATCCAGCTATCGGGTTTGCCAGTGAAAAAATGTGGATCTATCTCGCAGAAGACCTAGAAAAGACTGATTTAAACAGGGATGAAGATGAATTCATTGAACTCATTCCAACGTCCTTAGCTGATGCTGTTGAAATGGTTTGGTCTGGGAAGATCACTGATGTTAAAACGATAATAGGATTATTATGGGCAGATCGATTATTAAATGATCATCTTTGATTAATGGGAAAATTCCGACGTTTATTTATTTTCAAAGCAGAAAGATGATTTTACTTAAATGAAGAAAATATCTATCTTTTTAATTATCTCAATCTCAGTTTGTTATTCACAATGGTATGAACTGAATCATGATGGAATAGTCAGATCTTATTTATTATCATATCCTGATAATCCAACGGGTCCATGTCCCCTGATTATCAATATGCACGGATATACAAGTAATGGATGGGCACAGCAATATTCTTCGCAGATGGATGAATATGCTCATCCCCAAAACATAGCAGTCGTTTATCCGCAGGGAATGGAAAATAACCAAGGCATACCTTCATGGAATGTTGGGACATTTTGGGATGGAAATTCATATAATGACGTGGGATTTATTGACGTGTTAATTGATTCAATTGCCGCCAATTATAATATTGATCTTGACCGTATCTATGCCTGTGGCATGTCAAATGGTGGTTATATGGCTTATGAACTGGCCTGTGAATTATCCAATAAGATTACAGCGTTCGGGTCAGTAACAGGAAATTTTATGCTCAACTCCAATCAGGTTTGTGATCAGGATCGAGATATTCCCATCATCCATATTCATGGCACTGCGGATGAAGTCGTTAATTATTACCCCCCATCCTTTGATGGATCATTAACTGTTGGAGAATCAATTGATTATTGGAGCGATTACAATAATTTAACAATGGAGACAATTGATTCAATTAATGCAAATGTTGAAAAATATACCTACGCTAACGAATCATCAACAAAGTTTGTCCATTTTAAAGTTTATGGTGGCGGTCATGCTTGGTTTTATGGTAGTTATTGGGGTTTCCACAGTAGCGAAGAACTCATAAACTTTTTTTTGGAGTATAGATTATCTGATTTTCAAACAACGGATATAATCCAAGCGCAAGATAATGAATTACCAACTAATTTTATATTACACCAAAACTACCCAAATCCATTTAATCCATCTACAACAATTCGTTTTTCATTAGAAAAACGAGATATTATATCTCTTCAAGTATTTGATTTAAGAGGTAGATTGATTAAAACGTTACTGATGGGGGAATCGAAACCGGGTGATCAAGAAATTCAATGGAATGGTTACAATGATTTGGAAGAGGCAGTTAGCAATGGTGTTTATTTATATTCTATTCGGATAAAAAATGAAATTCAAAGTAGAAAGATGATTTTACTAAGATGAAACCACCCAACATTGCTAATAAGTTTTCTAATTCCACTGTTTGCTGTTTCCTTTTATTTGGGTTGTTTACCTACGCTCAAGAAACATCCACCATCAGCGGATTCGTTCGGGAAGATGCTACTGGTGAACCTATATCCTACGCCAATGTTTTTCTTTCCAATACTGGATTAGGGGCTGCTACAAATAACGACGGCTATTTCGTCATTACAAAAATACCAAGTGGTCAATATGTAATAAATGCTTCTATGATCGGCTTTGGTGTTTACAAAAAGCAGATAGATATAACAGATGGAGAAACAATTCGATTGGATATCCGTTTAATTGAACAAGCGATCGAAACTTCGGAGATCCTTGTTACAGCTGAAAGACAGAAATTCGAAAGGTCCATGGAAAGCAGTCAAATCTCTTTAGATCTACGGGAGATCAATTCTGCACCGGCTTTTGTGGAACCGGATGTTTTTCGTACTTTGCAAATGCTTCCCGGTGTCCAAACCACAAGTGATTTTTCCAGTGCTCTTTATGTTAGAGGGAGCACACCAGATCAAAACCTAATCATGCTGGATGGGATCGCCATTTATAACCCATATCATTTTGGGGGTATTTTTTCCACGTTCAATACGGATGCCATCAAGGAAGCGGATTTCCATGCTGGTGGTTTCCCTGCTCGCTATGGCGGACGGATGGGAGCCATCCTGAATGTGATCAACCGGGAAGGGAATACTCAAAAGATCAAGGGTGCCGCGAATATTTCACTCATTTCAACAAAAGTACTTTTGGAAGGCCCTGTCCCCAAATGGAAAGGAATGAAAGGCTCCTGGATGGTATCCGGCCGAAGAACCTATTTTGATAAGGTTGTTGACGCTTTGAAAATTCCAATTGAGCAGAAATCTGATGGAACAAATTCTTATTTGACTTTCCCTTATTATTTTTATGATTACCAAATAAAGATTAACTTGGATCTAACTCCTAATCATCGCTTGACTTATACTCGATTTTATGGAGATGATGTTCTTTTTTTTAAGGAATCTGATACAAGACAGGTTGATTCAGATAACAATGTGGATATAGTGGTGGATTCTGATTTTGGCATCAACTGGCCCTGGGGAAATCATACCAATGGATTGACTTGGCGCTGGATTGTTTCACCTACTATTGTAGCAAAAACATTTTTTGCAAACAGTCGCTATCGATTCCATTTCAATATGGACTATGAAGAAAATCAAACCTTTACTTACGCCGATACAACTGAATTTTATAATACTGCATTTAATTTTGATATTTTTGATATTATCAATGACAATACTTTGGAATCTGAAATAATATGGAAAGCAACTGAAAATCAGGAAGTGACGGGTGGATTCCAGATTCGCGATGTTCATTTTGACTTGGGGATAGAAATTGGCATTACCACATTAGATACTGCTGTCATAGAAAAGCCGTTGGATCTGAACAATACTACCCGGGAGATTGCCTTCTTTATCCAGGATAAATGGGATATTTCACCCACATTGAAATTCCAGGGCGGGCTCCGGGCCACAGATTATAATTTACATGACCGCTTATATCTCGATCCCCGAATCAGCTTAAAGTATCATTATTCAGACAATATTGCCCTTAAACTGAATTGGGGCCGTTACCACCAATTCCTGATGACGGCTAATCCCCAGGATGAGAATTTTCGAATAGTTGATCTATGGATGGGTATTCCGGAAGACAAGGAAGCCAGTCGCTCCCAACATACAATTGTGGGTATAGAATATTTAGCACCGAATAATATTTTCTATCGGATCGAGGCCTATCAAAAAGATTTTGATAATTTGCTCACATTGAAACAAGGCGAAATAACCACCGAGAATGAGGGAGAAGTCTATTCAACACCATTTAATGAATTCTGGGATACAGATGCAGAGGCTTATGGCATTGAATTTCTAGTTAAAAAATCCACGGGCCGACTGAATGGCTGGATTGGTTACACGTTTGCGGATACAAAATATTTTACACCGCAAAGTGGTTGGCATCCGCCGAATTGGGATCGAACGCATACACTCAATATTGTGGGGAATATTGAATTAACCACTGACCTTCAATTCAGTTCTGCATTATCTGCGTCAACAGGGAATCCTTATACACCCATTTTGGGACGTGTCTATGATTGGGGACACACCCTGAATTCTTCAACCTATTGGTACCCCTATAACAGTTACCTTGTGGGAGACAAAAATTCAGTTAGGTATAGTGATTATTTTCGGGTCGATATTGGTATAATCCGGAAACATGGGAATTTATTTGGGTTGGCCTATGAAACATATTGGCAAATTATGAATGTGACACGACATGTCAATATTTTGGGTTATGCCTATCGTACAAAAATAGATTATTCCGGAAACAGGATGGGTGTTGAGCGCAGAAAAGTGGGTATGTTTCCAATTATTCTGACCTTTGGAGTAAAGTTTGAATTTTAATATCAAAACTATTTTACCCGTTCTTTTCATGGTCTTTCTGGGAAAGGGATGTCTTCTTCCTCCTGAAGTATGGGAAGATGTGGAGTCTGATTATGATCATGTTCTCAATGTTTTTGGCGTTATTTCTCTGGATCCAACATTAGATAGTTTTGTGGGGCTCTATCGTACAACGGATCTGGATGAATTATCCCAGATATTTGTAGGTGTAGATACTGTCATGTATATTGAAGGAGAAGAGGGAGAAGACGGGTGGTGGTGGATCGATTCTATCTATGAACCAGCAGCACTCATCAAAAATGCAATCATCCATATAATAGATGATCAGGACAATATTTTTAATTTTACCTTTATAGAAACAGAAGAATTTTATGACACAACCTTTCTAGATACATTAGGATGGCATTTTGAATGGATTGATACATTTAATGTCCGAATGAATTATTATAAAGACACCACCGGGACTTTCGATCCGCAACCAAGCAGGACTTACAAATTATCAATCAATACACTTAATTATGATCCAGTAAATGGGGAATTGACGACACCAAATTATCCGGTGTTGATCGATTCAATGATACAGGATACAGTTTCATCAACAGAGCCCTATGAGGTCCATTGGGAATTCCAGGAGAATGCCCAAGGATTGTTAACGGGGGAGATCCTTTTTGACAACCTGTTTTCCTTCACTGTTGGGAGTTGGTGTGGCGGAAAATTTGAACGTGCCGTAAATCTCTCAGATAGCACCTACACTGTACCTGGAGAATTTTGTGATGATACAGGTGACAGTCTCGCCCCAGAAGATTTTTTCATTCGCTTAACAGCCATGGATGAAAATTATTATGAATATTTTATCACGAGTGAAGTTGAAGAGTATTCCAACCTGTTTTTGAATAATCCAACCACTCAAGGAAGATCTGTTGGCATAGACGGAGGATTTGGTGTATTTGGTTCAATTGCCTCGGATGGAATAACTCGAACCATTGTACCTTGATACAATGATTAAATATTTAATCATTATTATGTTATTTAATGCAATTGGTTTTGGAGATTTGACTCGACCCTCAGCAGGACAAGTATTAAACTATATCCATATCCTTTTTGAATGGGATCAGGAACCGGATGCTGAAAAATACC
>Ga0207991_1002150_pt1 | contig 11271 bp, 9 predicted proteins | sample ETN07SmetaG_FD_185786 | JGI IMG/M metagenome (GOLD analysis project Ga0207991, IMG submission 185786) | Marine microbial and viral communities from oxygen minimum zone, Eastern Pacific Ocean - ETNP2014F14-07SV275 (SPAdes) (version 2) | ecosystem: Environmental > Aquatic > Marine > Oceanic ... | reverse complement strand
CATTTTTAAACCCTTACGTGAAGCCTTGGGTAGGCTGGCCCCTTGGGACCGGTCAAAACGGAGATGAAAAAATGCAACACGAGATAATGATGGTGGTCATGCTGGTCTTCTATGTTTTCACCGGCTACTGCCTGATGGTGATTGCCCAGAAGACTGGACACGAAGACAAGGGCTGGTGGGGCTTCATCCCTATCCTGAACCTGCTGCTGATGATACAGATTGCTGGCAAGGAATTGTGGTGGATTATCCTGTTCTTTATTCCACTGGTAAACATCATCGCTGCTATCATGGTTATGATAGGTGTGGCTGAGGCGCGAGGCAAACCGGCCTGGATGGGGCTTCTCTGTATCATCTGGATAGGATGGCCCATCTTGGCGTTCAGCGACTGAAGCCGCCGCGTTCCCTAAATCACCCCCCGGGATGAGAGCTTCCGTGCAGTCAAACGCTGTGCGGCTTTTCACCCCGCGCGAGGCGAACGCGATGCTGCCGGTCCTGCGGCCGTTGCTGGTCGCGCTGGCCGACAAGTGCGCCGAGCGCGAGCAGCTCGAGGAGCTGCTGATTGAGGCCGAGCAAGACTCGGGTAAGGGACCGGCGCGCGACCGCATCGAGCTGGAGGTGCGGCTCGACGCCAACCTGGCGGAGCGCAAGCGGCTCTTCGAGGCGCTGGCGCGACACGGCATCGAGGTGAAGGACCCGGCACTGGGGCTCATCGACTTCCACGCGCAGCGCGGGGCGGAGCTGGTCTATCTCTGTTACCGGCTGGGCGAGTCCACCGTAACTCACTGGCACCCGCTCGACGATGGCTTCAGCGGCCGCCAGCCGCTCGAGAGCGAACCCGAAATGTTGCGCGCTTAACCGCCTTCCCAGCGCGCGAACAGGTCCGCATCGAGGCCGAGGAGGTCGAGCACCCGGCCGGCGATGAAGTTGACGTTGTCGTCAAGGCTCTGCGGGCGGTTGTAGAACGCCGGTGCGGCGGGCGCGATAATCGCGCCCGCCGTCGAGAGCCGCAGCATGTTCTCGATGTGGATGTGGCTGAACGGCGTCTCGCGCGGCACGAGGATTAACGGCCGCCGCTCCTTGAGCATCACTGCGCCGGCGCGCGTCAGCAGGTTGTCGTTGACCCCCGCAGCGAGCTTGCCGAGCGTGTCCATCGAGCAGGGGACGATGACCATCGCCCGCGCGCGGAACGAGCCGGAGGCGATGGAGGCGGCTACATCGTTGTTGGGGTGCACCACGTCGGCCAGCGCTTCAACGTCAGCCCAGTCGCCATCGCACTCATGCTGGTGCACCAGCTGCGCCGAGTCAGTCGCGACGAAGTGGGTCTCGACCGGCTGCTCCCGCAGCGCTTCGAGCAGCCGCACCCCGTAGGCGATACCGGAGGCGCCACTCATGCCGACCACGATTCGGTCCATTTCAGCCGGGAAGCGCTCGCGGGCTTAAGGCTTCAGGCGAAGTCGGCAGACGAGGTTCCTACGCGCTCCCTTCACGCCACGCCTGCATCTCGGGCGACTCGTTTTCCCAGCCGAGGTGCTTTTGCACCTGCTTGCCGGCGCCATCAAGGTCGGGCATTTCCCCGGTGCGGGCGAACTCGTAGAGCGCCGCGACCACCACCACTTCGGCGGTGTTGGTCCAGAGGACGGCGAGCAGCACCAGCACGACGATGGCGATGATGCCGGGCAGCACGAGGCCGAGCAGTATCAGCGGGATGCCGACCGCGAACGCGACCAGCACCAGCAGGAAGCCAATGAGGCCGACGCCGAGGCCGCTGGTGATGTTCTCACCCCACGTCTTCGTGAAGAGCAACTTGCTCGAGTTGAACGCGTCGCGGACGCCCTTGTCCTCAAGGACTATCATGGGGATGATGAAGAAGGTGGTAATCCACCACGCCGTTTCGGCGATGAAGGCGAAGATAGCGCCCACTACCTGCATGGCAGGGTTCTTCGAGTTGGCGGCTGCGTCGCGGATGAGTCGCATAAGTATCCCGAAGATGCCGGTGATAATACCCCACGCCACGATTGTTGGCAGGTGCCGCATCGCAGCCGAGATGCCGGTCATGAAGCGCGGGTCGCCGCCGGTGAGCCGCATGTGCGCACTGTAGGTGATGGCACAGTTCCAGAAGACGACGAAGGTCGCACCGATGGTATAAGTGACGAAAATCCAGGCGAGGTAGGGGCCTGTCGCCGTGGTTTCGCCCGTCTCCGGGTCCTCGGTCATGGCCCAGTCGAACATCGGCATTTCCATTTCGTAGCCGATGCCCGGCAACGCACCGGCGAAGACAGTAAGCCCGACCATGATGCTCGAGAAGAGCATGTAGACCAGCAGCTCCGGGTCGCGCCAGACAACGCCGAAGCTGAGCTTGCTGATGGCCCAACCACGGGCGATGGTGTCGAAGAAGCCCATGCGGGCGCCTGTCGCATACTGTTCATAAAGCTGGCGGCCCGCCGCCAGCCGTAAATCCCGCAACCGTTGCCACCCCGATGGAGTTCACCGCCCCGGGCAAGGTCATCCTGTTCGGCGAGCACGCGGTCGTCTACGGCCAGCCCGCCATCGCGGTGCCGCTCTCGGGGCTGCGCGCGCGGGCGTGGGTCGAGCCGACGCGCGACGGGGCGGGGCTGGTGATTCACGCGCGCGACCTTGGCCAGCGGCTGACGCTGGGCGGCGACCCGGCGCACCAGTTCTCGGTCGCGGTGCAGGCGGTGCTGGCGCGCGCTGGCGCCCCGGAGCCGAACGCGACGGTCAATCTCGAATCGGCCATCCCATCGGGGGCCGGCATGGGCAGCAGCGCCGCCACTTCGGCCGCCGTCTGCCGCGCGCTGGCGGCGCATCTCGGCGCGGAGCTGTCGGCGAACGCCGTCTCGAATATCGTCTTCCAGGCCGAGCGGGTGGTCCACGGCACGCCTAGCGGCATCGACAACACCGTCGTCGCCCACGAGGAGCCGGTCTGGTTCATCAGCGGCAAGCCGCCGCGGCCGTTCCGGTCGCCCGCGCGCTGCCATCTCGTGCTCGGGAACACCGGCATTGCCGCATCGACAGGCGAGCTGGTCGCCGGCGTCCGCAAGCGCCACGACGCCGACCCACGGCTCTACGACGGCTACTTCGCCGCTATCGGCGCGCTCGTCGGGGACGCGCGCGCCGCGCTCAAGGAGGGCGAACTGGCGCGAGTGGGCAAACTGATGGACACCAACCACAAGCTGCTCAACAACATCGGCGTCGGCCATTCGCGGCTCGACGAGCTGGTCGCCATCGCGCGTGACGCCGGGGCGCTCGGCGCGAAGCTGACCGGCAAGGGAGGCGGCGGCAACATGGTCGCGCTCACCGAAGGGGCGGACGGGCAGGCGGCGGTCGCGCAGGCACTGACCGAAGCCGGTTATACGGCATACGAGACTGCCTTCGGCGGAGCGACATGAACCTGCGCGAATTCGTTGACCTGCTCGCCGAGTCGGGGCGATTGCGGACCATCTCGCGCGAGGTCAGCCCCGAATACGAAGTGGCGGCGCTGATGGCGCAGGCGGGCGACACGCCCCTGCTCTTCACCAACATCACCGGCAGCCGGATGCCGGCAATCACGAACATCTGCGCTTCGCGCGAGCTGGTCGCGCTCGGGCTCGACTGCGACCCTTCCGAAATCATGCAGCGTATCGCCACCGCAGGCGACGCACAGGCAGAGGTGCCGCGCGCTGAGGCGACAGGCTACCGCGAGGTCGAACCGACGCTGGCGGGGCTTCCCATCCTGACGCACCAGAAGTTCGACGGCGGCCCCTACATCGCGTCCGCGATTGCCGCCGCCCACGACGGGGAGCACGGGCTGAACCTGAGCTACCACCGCGGGATGAAACTGGACGAGCGGCGGCTGGTGCTGCGCATCCTGCCGCGCAATCTCGAGGCTTACCGGCAGCGCGGGCTCAAGGAATTCGCGTTCTGCAACGGCGTCAGCGTGCCGGTGCTGCTGGGCGCTGCGACCAGCTTCGGTATCGACGTCAGCGAAATGGCCATCGCCAACGCGCTCGGCGCGGCGCCGCTCATCGAGGTGGGTGGCCACACGGTGCCACAGTCGGAGCTGGTGATGGTGTGCGAATTCACGGGCGAGATGGCCGACGAAGGGCCGTTTCTCGACCTGACGGAAACGCGCGACATCGTCCGCAGCCAGCCGGTCGTGCGGCTGAAGCGGCTCTTCCTGCGCGACGACTCGATATTCCACGCGCTACTGCCGGGCGGCCCGGAGCACAAGGTGCTGATGGGGATGCCTCGCGAGCCGACCATCTTCCACGCCGTCTCGCAAGTAACGGATTGCGTCGACGTCCACGTCACCTCCGGCGGCTCGTCGTGGCTGCACGCGGTCGTTGCCATCCGGCCCCGCACGGCGGGCGACGGCCGCAAGGCAATCAAGGCGGCGTTCGCCGGCCACGCGTCGCTGAAGCACGTCTGGGTGGTCAACGACGACGTCGACGTCCGCGACCGCGACAGGGTCGAGTGGGCCTTCGCAACCCGCTTCCAGGGCGACCGCGACACGGTCGCGTTCCAGTCGAAGGGCTCGAGCCTTGACCCGTCGGCGTGCGTCGAGACGCGCGAGACCTGCAAGCAAGGGTTCGACTGTACTATCCCCGACGACCGCGACGCGGCGCACTTCGCGCGCACCCCGCCGGCGATGGACGTGAAGCTCGAAGATTACCTTGACTGACGCCCCCAATCCCTTAACCCCAGTCCAGCCTGCGCGAGCGTGAAGCTCACCCCCGACCAGCAGGCGATGCTCGCCGGCGACCGCGGCGCGGCGAAGCAGATGGCGATGCGGCTGCTGGTCGACCTGGGCACTGCCGCCGGGGCTCCGCGGCTGGTGCCGGTGGTGGCGGCGCACGTCTCGGGCGTCTCGCCGCTTACCGGCGGGCACGGGCTGATTACCTTTCTGGAACGGCTCGGTGACGACGCGCGGGTGGCGGTCGAGACGACGCTCAACTCGGCCGGCTGCGACAGCCGCTGCTGGCGCGAGATGGGAGCGACCGCCGACTACGTCGCGCGGCAGAAGCGCATCCTTGACGCGTATGCGCAGCTGGGAGTGCGGCTGACGCTCTCCTGCACACCCTACGAAGCGACCGCCGCACCGCTCCCCGACGGGGTCGGCGCGTGGGCCGAGTCGAACGCGGTCTGCTACGCCAACTCGTATACTGGTTTGCGGACCAACCGCGATTCCGGACTGTCGGCGCTGGCGGCGGCCATCTGCGGCTGCACGCCCGATTACGGGCTGTTGCGCGATGAGCACCGTGCGGCGAACCTGCTGGTCGAAGTCGAGTGCGAACTGGCGGAGCCGGTCGATTTCTCGGTGCTGGGCGACTGGGTCGGCAAGCAACTCTCCCCGGGGCTGGCGCTGCCGTGGGGGCCGGTGCCGCACTTCCGCGGCGTCGGCGCCGCAAGCCACGAATCGCGCAAGGCGCTCTCGGCGGCGGCGGCCAACTACGGCTGCGCGCTGCTCTATCTCGACGAGCCGCCCGCGGCCGACTACCGGGCGACGCTACGCTTCACCGCCGCGGAACTGGCAGCGCGCTACGCGGAGCTGGCACCGCGCCACCGCGTCGACCTGGTCGTCATCGGCTGTCCGCAGGCGTCGCCCGGCGAGGTACGCGTGGCGGCGGAGCTGGTGCGTGGGCGCACGCTCCCGGCAGGGCGGCTCTGGGTCTTCACCGCTGCGCGTCACTGGGACGCGCTGCGTGACGAGGTCGCCGCGATTGAGGCGGCGGGCGGGATGGTGTTGCGCGACACCTGCCCCGAGGTGGTGCATTACGACCGCGCCTGCGTCAACCACATCCTGACCAACTCACTGAAGGCGGAGCATTATCTCCAGTCGGGGCTGAACAGCATGCCGACTTCGGTCGCGCCGCTCGCCGATTGCATCGCGCACGCCGCTGACCCGGCGCTGGCTGGCGATGACCGTGCAAGTGCCTCGAGCGGTGCGTCGCCGCACGCGGCGGCGCACCGCTCGGCCAAGGCGCCGCAAGCGGGCGAGCTTTCGCTGGCCGGCAGCGGCATCGAGTCGCAGGACGCATGGGTGATCGAGGGCGAGGCACTCGTCACCGACGTGCCGCTCACATTCCTGGGCTTCGTCAATCGCCGCACCGGCGTGGTCGAAGAGCCGGGGCACCCACTCGACGGGGAAAGCATCGCTGGCCGGGTGCTGGTCTTCCCGCGCGGCAGCGGCTCGAGCGTCGCACCCTACGTGCTGCTCGGCTTGCTCTACCGCGACCGCGGCCCGCTAGCGGTCGTGAATACCGCGCTCGACCAGCAGACGCTCCCCGCCTGCTCGCTGCTCGGCGTGCCGTACGCGCACTCATTCGACGCCGACCCCTGTCTCGCGCTCAACAGCGGCGACCGTGTGCGGCTGGAATTGCGCGACGGCGCCGTGGCGCTGGAAGTGCTCGCGCGCGGGCTCAAGGCTTAATCCCGCCGCGGCTTGGGCCGGCGCATGGGGCAGACGACGCTCGACGGGAGCGCGCGTGACGACGACGCGGCCGAAGCGGTGGTCGCGGAAGCTCCAGCGGCTGCTCCCGAAGAGCCACAGCCGGCTGCGGAAGCGGAGCCGCCCGCGCCACGCAAGAAGCCGAAGCGCACGCGGGCGCATGAGCTGGCGGAGGAACAGCGCGACATTCCCATCTCGGAGTTCTTCGAGCAGAACCGCCACATCCTCGGCTTCGACAACCCGACCCACTCGCTCATCACCGCCGTAAAGGAGGCGGTCGACAACGCGCTCGACGCGTGTGAGCAGGCCTCCATCCTGCCCGAGGTGCACGTCGCGCTCGAGTCGCTCGGGCGCGACGAGCTGCGCATCAGCGTCGAGGACAACGGCCCCGGCATCCTGAAGGAGCAGATTCCGATGGTTTTCGGCCGGCTGCTCTACGGCTCGCGTTTCGGCAGCGGCAAGCAATCGCGCGGCCAGCAGGGCATCGGCATTTCTGCGGCAATCATGTATGGCCAACTGACGACCGGCCGGCCGGCGGAAATCACCTCGCGCATCTCGATTGACCACCTCGCCGAGAAAGTGATACTCAAGCTCGACTCGCGCAACAATTGCGGCATCATCGACCGCAGCGAGCAGCTGGTGTGGCGGCTGCCGCCCGACGAGGAGGGACTGCAGGCCGAGAAGGAACACGGCACCCGCGTCGTCTTCAGCCTCAAGGGCAGGTATCAGGCGGGCCGCCAGTCGGTGCGCGAATACTTGCGCACGACCTCGATTGTCAACCCGCACGCCACTATCAGCTTCACCGACCCCACCGGCGAGGTGATGCGCTTCGACCGCGCCTCGGACGAGCTGCCACAGCTACCGCAGGAGGGCATCAAGCCGCACCCGCACGGCGTCGAGCTGGGGCAACTGCTGCGGATGGCGCACCACGCCAGCCAGCACCAGCTGGGGCTCTTCCTGCAGCAGGAATTTTCGTCGATGGGCAAACGCACCATCGAGAACGTGCTCGCGCGGGCGGCGCTCGACCCCGTCGTGCGGCCGCAGGACATTACGCGTGCCGAGGCGCTAGCGCTGCGCGAGGCGTTTCAGACGACCTCCATCCGCTCGCCCACCAGCAAAGTGCTCGTGCCAATCGGCCCGCAGCTCATCAAGCTCGGCCTCAAGCAGGTGCTGGAAGAGCTGCGGCCCGACTACTACACCACTCCGGTCAGCCGCGCGCCGGCGGTCTTCGCGGGCACGCCGTTCCTGGTCGAGGTCGGGATGGTTTTCGGCGGCAATCTGCCGCGCGACGAACCGGTGCAAATCCTGCGCTTTGCGAACCGCGTGCCGCTGCTCTACCAAGCGGGCGGCTGCGCTATCACCAAGGCGGTGCAGGGCATCAACTGGCGCAACTACGGCCTCGATCAGCGCGGCGGCAAAGGGACCCCGAATGGCCCCGCACTAATCCTGGTGCATGTCGCCGCGACCAATATTCCCTTTACGTCAGAGGCGAAAGAGGCGGTCGCCGACATCCCCGAAATCGGGCGCGAAATCAAGCTGGCGCTGCGCGCTAACGCAAAGACGCTGGCGCGGCACCTGAAAAAACAGAAGAAGCGCGCCAAGCTGGGCGAGAAGTTCGAGCTGGTACAGAAAGTGCTGCCGGCGATGGCCGAGCGCGCGGCGCGCGTCGTCGGCGAACCGGTGCCGAACCTCGACAAGGTGGTGGCGCGCATTATGGACGTAGTCTGGATTGAGGAAGAAATCGAATTCTCCGACAAAGGCATCGAAATCGCCGTGCGGGTCACCAACTACCGGCTGCGCTCGGCCAACTTCAAGCTGCGGGTGGAAGTCCCGGACCACGAAATCCGTGACGCCGAGCCGCGGCCGGGCCGCCGCGAGGGAGGGCAGGTCATCTGGTCGGTCGGGCTGCCGACGACCGAATCGACCACCTACCGCTTCCGCATCCCCGACGGCAGCCGCCGCAGCTTCGACGGCCTCGAGCTGTGGGTCGAAGGCATTGACTCATCGCACGTTATCGGCGCCGAGCCGTGGACCGGCGTCGCCGCCGCGTGAGCGAGCATCTCCGCACTCGTCGCGGGCGACTACAGACGCGTGGCGCGACCGGCTGGCGCGACTGGAATCCGTATCGCAGCAAGCTGGCGGCGTGGCTGCGTGCCAGCGGCCGCGAGTGGCCACTGGCGCTCGACGCACACGTGCTCTATCTCGGCGCCGCCGAAGGAACGACCGTCGCGCACGTCGGCGACCTCTGCCCCCAAGGCAGGGTCGCCGCGGTCGAAATCTCACCGACCGCGATGGCCGAGCTGCTACCGGTGGCGGAGCGCTACCGCAACCTGCTGCCGGTGCTGGCCGACGCCCACTTCCCCGCGCGGTATGCGCCGCAAGCCAAAGGCTGCGACTTCCTCTACCAGGACGTCGCGCAGCGCGACCAGCTTGCCATCTTCCGCCGCAACTGGGACACATACCTCCCGCGGCAGGGACTGCTGATGCTCAAGGCGCCCGGAATCCGCGGCGGCGCCCCGCAGGCAGTACTCGACGAGGCGGAGACGGAGCTGCGCACTGCGTTCGCGACGGTTGAGCGCAGCGACATCACGCGCTGGGCGAAGGGGCATGCGGCGTTCTGGGTTGAGGGTTAGCGACTCATCACGTTGATTTCGCCGTAGCGGAAGCAATCCACGACGTGCTGCTCTCTGACAGGTCCGGCCGTTAGAGCAAACCTCCCTCTCCGGGGGCATGGAGCCACCGGTGAGAATTGAACTCGCGACCTGCGCCGCCGGCGGGCGCCGACGGCGGGCTCGCAACCATATGATTGTTCAATTCCCGAAACATGGGGCATGGAGCCACCGGCGAGAATTGAACTCGCGACCTGCGCATTACCAATGCGCCGCTATACCCCTAAGCCACGGTGGCCCGGCGGCGCGACAGTCCTGCGGTAATTAGGTTTTGGCTCCGCCGGAAGTCTATTACACCCTTCGCTCCTGCCCCGGCGAATAATGTTTCCCGAACTATGGTGAAGTACGTAAAGGAAAGGAAAAGCAAGGCCGAAGTGCTGGCCGATTTCGAACCGCTCATCAGCGAATGGTTCGGCGGCCGCTTCGCCGACCTGACGCCGCCGCAGGCGATGGCGGTGCCGCTGATTCACGCCGGGAAGAACGTGCTGGTCTCCTCACCCACCGGCTCGGGCAAGACACTCACCGCCTTCCTGAGCATCCTGAACGACCTGTTCCGCCGTGCTGCCGTCGGCGAGCTGGAGGATGGGGTACAGGCGCTCTACATCTCGCCACTCAAGGCGCTGGCGAACGACATCGACCGCAACCTGAAGCAGCCGCTGGCAGAGATGGAGGCGCTGGCTGCCGAGCGGGGCTGGGAGTTCCCGGCGGTGAAAGTGGCGGTGCGTAGCGGCGATACTTCGCTCTCCGACCGTGCCAAGATGGTGCGCAAGCCGCCGCACATCCTGATTACCACTCCCGAATCGCTGGGGCTGCTGCTCTCGTCGAAGAAGTTCCGCGAACATTTTCGTTCGGTGCGCTACATCATCCTCGACGAAATCCACGACCTCGCCAACAACAAGCGCGGCACGCACCTCTCACTCTCGGTCGAACGGCTGGTGCACCTGCTCGACCGCGACCCGGTGCGCATCGGCCTCTCGGCGACGCAGGCGCCGATTGAGGAAATCGCGCACTACCTCGGCGGCTGGTCGTGCGGCAAGCCGCGGCCGGTCAACATCGTCGACGTCAAGGAGCGCAAGCACCTCGACCTGCGCGTGCTCTGCCCGGTCGACGACCTGACACAGCACTCGACCGAGGTCATCAATTCGCGCATGTATGACCTGCTGGCCGACCTCGTGACAGACCACCGCACGACGCTAATTTTCACCAACACCCGCGCCGGCACCGAGTCGGTCGCGCTGCAATTGAAAGAGCGCGGCATCGAGAAGCTGGCGGCGCACCACGGCTCGATGTCCAAGGAAATGCGGCTCGACGTCGAGGAGAAACTGAAGGAGGGCGAGATGGACGCAGTCGTCACCTCGACCTCGCTCGAGCTCGGGATTGACATCGGCTACGTCGACCTGGTGGTGCAGATTGGCTCGCCCAAGTCCATCGCCAAGGGGCTGCAACGCATCGGCCGCGCCGGCCACGCGCTGCACGAAATTTCGAAGGGGCGCCTCGTCGTCTCCGACCCCGATGACCTCGTCGAGTGCGCGGTGCTAGTGAATTCGGCTTACGCGGGCGAGATTGACCGCGTCGCGATTCCGCAAAAACCGGCCGACGTGCTGGCGCAGTCGATTATCGGCATGAGCCTTGACCAGCGCTGGCGACCGGAGGAGATGCTCGAAGTCATCCGCGGTGCGCATCCCTACCACGATTACAGCCGCAGCGAGCTGGAGGCGCTGCTCGAGTTCCTCGGCGGTGACGGGCTGAGCGAGCATGGCGTCTACCCAAAGGTGTGGTACGACGGCGAAGAAATGGGTATCAAGCGCGGCTCGCGGCAGATTTACAACATGAATATCGGCACCATCCCGCAGGAAATCAACTACTCGGTAGTGCTCGAGGGCGGCGGCGCGCACATCGGCAACCTCTCCGAGAAGTTCGTCGAGAACCTGGGGCGCAACGACATCTTCGTCCTCGGCGGCCGCACCTACCAGTTCCTCTCTGCAGAGGGGCCGCGAGTCATCGTCAAGGACGGCCTCGGGCGCAAGCCGACGGTCCCTTCGTGGTCGGGCGAAATGCTGCCGCGCTCGTTTGACCTCTCGGAGGCGGTCGGCCGCTTCCGCGCCGCCATCGACAAGCGGCTGGGCGAGCCGGAGGGCGAGACGCAGGCGTGGCTCG
>Ga0207991_1002148_pt1 | contig 11278 bp, 9 predicted proteins | sample ETN07SmetaG_FD_185786 | JGI IMG/M metagenome (GOLD analysis project Ga0207991, IMG submission 185786) | Marine microbial and viral communities from oxygen minimum zone, Eastern Pacific Ocean - ETNP2014F14-07SV275 (SPAdes) (version 2) | ecosystem: Environmental > Aquatic > Marine > Oceanic ... | reverse complement strand
CATAAATGCCCAATGAGTGTAATTGCATCCCAAGGGATAAGAGGTTATTTTTTTTCGGACTCAACATTCTCCGATTCCCGGGAAGCAGTCAGAGCAGACTCATTCCATTCGATACATTCATCGGTGGGGTGCCTCATGGGCATTAAAATTCGAGCCTCTTTACAAAAATCACCACAAAGTTTGGCGATTTTTGCGTCTTCTGTATTTTTTAAGGCAGACCATTTTTGTCCTGCTTGAATATTAAACCAATCCAGATCAAATAGATTAAGGGCGCTCTCCAAGGCATCTTCATCGCTTTCATACAGGTCATTGGCATCTTTCAGGATATCGAAATAATAAAAAGCCAGGTTTCGATGGGTGAGGATTTTTTCTGGCGGCCTGACTTCAGCCTTAATGAGTTTATGAATCAATTGGTGGAAATAATACCTTTTGTTGATAGAATCGTGTTCCACCAGCCCGAGAAACACCAGCCGTCCAAGATGCTCGCCATCCCTGTCTCCGCATATATTCGCCACGGCTTTTTCATCAAAGGAGCTGGAAAACAATGCCAGTTTTCGGAAGACAGTAGCGGCCTCCTTTCTCATGTCCCTGAAAACGATGTTGAAAATCGGCTCAACATTTCTATCTATGACTTCCTTTTTATCTTTATCTTTCTCTAGTTCAATATCGCCCTCTGGCTTCATAAGCTGTCTTTCTTCGCGAAGGTCACGGATCAACGTATCCACCGACAAATAGGGGTTAGCTTTTAAAAAAGAACCTGCAAGAGATATTGCCAGCGGAGAATATCCGCACAAGTCAATGATCTCAGATGCCCAACGCTTTGTGTGGGGGGCAATGATTAATATCGAAAAGATTATCTAGCTTGACTTGCCCTCTGGAATTCAGTATCATTGATGGAATATAACTCTTTAAAATAGTCCTGTGAGGCTATCAAGGGGGAAAGTGGTGTTTGGTGTAAGCGATATTTTGTTACCTCCTGTCTAGGCTTGGTTTTGCCTTGAGGAGGTTTTTTTTTGCCTGGTTCAATTTATGAGTTCAACACTTCTAAATTCAAAAGATATTTCCCGTGCAGTCAGCCGCATATCCCATGAAATCCTGGAACGTAATCATGGTGCCGGGAATATAGCCCTAGTGGGAATTCGAACCCGTGGTGTAGTGATATCCCAAAGGTTGAGAGAGAAAATAAAGGAAATAGAGAATGTGACGGTAGACCATGGAGTGCTGGATATCACGCTTTACAGAGATGATCTGGCAGATGGGATTCATAAACCGGAATTAAAAAAAACGGAGATACCCTTCGCCTTGGAAGGCAAGCACATTATTCTCTGTGATGACGTTTTGTTTACCGGGAGAACCATTCGTGCGGCTATTGATGCACTCATGGATTTCGGACGCCCCTCATCCGTCCAATTGGCCGTGTTGATCGATCGAGGCCATCGTGAATTGCCTATCAGGCCTGATTATGTGGGCAAAAATATTCCCACGGCCAAATCCAAACGTGTTCAAGTTTTATTAACCGAGGAAGATGGTGAAGACAGAGTGATTATTCAGGAGCAATCCAACTGATGGCACTGTCCACAAAAAATATTTTAGGAACGAAGGAATTAACAAAAGACGATATCCAGCAAATTCTGGATACTGCGGATTCCTTTAAAGAAGTTTCTACGCGAGCCATTAAAAAGGTCCCTGCCCTTAGAGGCAAAACAATCATTAATCTGTTTTTTGAGCCCAGCACTCGCACAAGGACTTCATTTGAGATTGCCGGAAAGCGTTTGAGTGCTGATGTGATAAATATATCCGGTTCTACGAGCAGCACTGTAAAAGGGGAAAATTTAATAGATACGGCGCGGAATTTGGAAGCGATGAGTCCAGATATAATGGTGATTCGGCATCATTGTTCCGGAGCGGCCGAACTCCTGTCTCAATTTGTGGACAGTCCGATCATCAACGCAGGAGATGGGTCGCATGAACATCCCAGCCAGGCATTGCTGGACCTGCTCACCATTCGCAGTCATAAGGGAGATTTGGAAGGACTCAAAGTTGCAATTGTTGGCGACATCAACCATAGCCGAGTAGCCCGTTCTAATATTAGGGCGATGCAGACCATGGGCATGAAAGTTCGGGTTGTTGGCCCTCCCCCGCTTATCCCTGTTGAAATGGAACGTCTTGGTGTGGAAGTGAGTCACAATCTTACTGAAGCGATAAAAGATGTGGATGTGATCATGGTTCTTCGTATCCAGTTGGAACGACAAAATCAGGGGCTTCTATCAAGTCTTCGGGAATATTCAAACTATTTTTGCCTGACTTCAGAATCTCTGGCTCATACACGCGATGATTTGCTCATCATACACCCGGGGCCTGTCAATAGAGGGATCGAAATTGCCTTGGACGTGATGGAGGGTCCTCGTTCTCTTATTTTGAATCAGGTCACCAATGGGGTAGCTGTAAGGATGGCCCTTTTTTATTTATTACTAGGGGAGAAAAATGCAAACCCTAATTAAAAATGGCCGGGTCATTGATCCTGCAAACCAGCTCGATGGCTCCTTTGATATTCTGATCAACAATGGAAAAATTGAAGCCATTGAGCCCCAGGGGAAAATATCTGGAAGCAAAGATGTTCCTGTAATAGATGCGAAGAATTGTGTAGTCGCTCCCGGTTTCTGTGATATGCATGTGCATTTCCGGGAGCCCGGTCATGAATACAAGGAGACCATAGAAACCGGTAGTGCTTCAGCGGCGGCCGGCGGATTTTCCACTGTGGCGGTAATGCCCAATACCTCTCCCGTCAACGATAACCGCTCGATTACAGAATTGATTTTCTCCCAAGCCAGGAAAACCAATTTGATCAATGTCTTTCCTATTGGAGCTATCACCAAAGGGTTAAAGGGAGAAAGCTTATCGGATATGGGCGAATTAAAAGAAGCTGGCTGTATCGGTTATTCTGATGATGGCCGGCCGGTCATGGACAGTGAATTGATGCGAAGAGCATTTGAATACAGCCGAATGTTTGACCTACCCTGCATACAGCACAGCGAAATTCTTGATTTGACGCATGAAGGTTGTATGAACGAAGGCATTGTCTCCACAGAATTAGGTTTGAAGGGAATGCCGGTTGAAGCGGAAGATATTATGGTATTTCGGGACATCTGCTTGCTCCGTAAAACAGGTGGACGGCTTCACGTGGCACATATAAGCAGTGGCGGGGCCGTGGACCTGGTGCGCCAAGCCAAGGCCAAAGGTCTCCCTGTAACTTGCGAAGTGGCTCCGCATCATTTCACTCTTACGGAAGAAGCCTGCCGCAATTATGATACCAACGCCAAAATGAGCCCGCCTTTAAGAACCCACGAGGACCTGGAATTGATCAAAGAGGGGTTGCGAGACGGGACGATAGATATCATTGCTACAGACCATGCTCCCCATGATGTCGCCGATAAGCAGATGGAGTTCAGCAAAGCCTGTTTTGGTATCGTTGGTTTAGAGACGGCCCTTCCCCTAACCCTTAAAATGGTCGATGAAAAGGTGATCACTTTGCAAAAAGCGGTGGATCTTCTCACCCACCAACCCTGTCGTCTTTTCAATTTGGATAAAGGGTCCCTGGGAGTTGGAAGAGATGCGGATATTGTAATTTTTAACCCCAAAACGCAGTACACTATAGAACCTGAAAAGTTTAAGTCCCGCAGTAAAAACTCTCCTTACAAAGGTTGGAAAGTGAGAGGGAAAGTTCTTCATACCCTGGTAGCAGGAAAAACCGTTTATTCCGCCTCTAACGAATAACCTATCAACCTCAGCGAACCCGTTTATGAAAGCATATTTAGCTCTGTCCGATGGAAAAGTCTTCGAGGGAGATCATTTTGGTGCCGAAGGTGAAGTGGATGCGGAAATTGTATTCAATACCAGTATGTCCGGTTATCAGGAGGTGATTACGGACCCTTCCTATTGTGGTCAAATGGTGATGATGACTTTTCCCCTTATTGGTAATTATGGTATCAACCCCCAGGATTTTGAGTCGGACCGCCCTCACCTTTCCGGTTTTATCATTAAAGAATTGAGTGGCATTGCCAGCAATTGGAGATCAAGAGGAAAACTGGAAGATTTTTTAAAAGAATTCGGTATCATTGGTATACAGGGAATCGACACACGTGCCTTAACACGTCGTATTCGTGAAAAAGGGGCCCAACAGGCTGTGTTGTCCACGATTACCCAAGACCCGGACGAATTGATTCGTAAAGCGCAAAATTCTCCAGGGCTTGAGGGCAAAGACCTAGTGAAAAAAGTGACTTGCCAATCTCCCTATGACTGGGAGGAAGGAGAATGGGATATTTTCAACCCTTCCCTTAAAACCACTGTGGATAAAAAATTCTTCGTTGTTGCCTATGACTTCGGAATAAAGAGAAATATCTTGAGAAAACTGGTTGCTGCAGGTTGCCGTGTTCGGATCGTTCCAGCATCCACCCCGGCTGAAGAGGTGCTTGCCCTGAATCCGGATGGGGTATTTTTGTCTAATGGCCCAGGCGACCCTGAGGGTGTACCGTACGCAATTAAAAACGTGAAGTTTCTTCTGGGTAAAATTCCAATTTTTGGTATTTGTCTCGGGCACCAAATCCTGAACTTGGCTTTAAATGGACAAACGTTTAAACTCAGGTTTGGACACCACGGAGGAAACCAGCCCGTAATGGATATCCGTTCAGGAAAAGTTGAAATCACTTCCCAGAACCATGGGTTTGCCGTAGCACAGGAATCTATCGGGTCCTCTATAGATGTGACATCCGTTAATTTAAATGATCAAACGGTTGAAGGCATTCACCATAAGAAGTGGCCCATTTTTTCGGTTCAGTATCATCCCGAGGCTTCACCGGGTCCACACGATTCCAGCCACCTTTTCCAGCAATTCACAAATCTCATGAAAGCGGGAGTTTGATGCTCAGAGAAACTTTGGAGCAACTCTTTGAATTTGTTGCCCAGCATATTCCTTCAGAACAAATCATGATGGCCAAGAAGGAATACCAGAAAACGACCGGAGAAATTTATGAGGATGACAAATCTTATAATTCGAGGATGGCTCTGTTTTTAGAATGGTACCTGTTAGACCAATATGAACCAGGAACCCGCCAAACTGTTCTGGAAAATATAATTGAAGATAACTCCTCTTCATGGACTCCAGACCACCTGGAGTCATACAAAGATGTTTCCAAAAATATTCAGGCTCTTTTTGAGATCAAGAAAGTCCGTGATAATTCGGTAACGGTTTTGGACTTGTTCACGGATGAAAAATACCAGATTGAAGAGGAAGATTCAAAACTTGCATTCAGGAAGAATGATATTTTTCAGGGGCGCATTGTTCCCCATAATGACAAATATTTTTTCACGGGAAACTTCTGCTTTCATCCCAACAAAATACAGCGGTATATAAAGGGTGAAGCAAAAAAATTCTATCTACTGCAGCGATCCTGGAAAAAAGAACTCACTAAACTTGAAAAAGAATCATCAAAATTTCAAAAATTATATTTAAAAAATGCTGTATCTATAGAAAAAATTAAAACCAAAATTGAACGCACTGATTCTGGCACTAAAAGAGATAAGTTGACAGGTAAGCTTTTGGGTTTGGAAGAAGACAAGATAAAAATTGAAGCCAGTAGCCAGCAGACAGGTAAAGAGATAGGCCATTTGAAACCGGAAAAAATGAAGATTGAAGGACGCAGGCTGATTTCAGAATTGATTAATAAACTGGCTTATATGAATTTAAAATGGGAACGCTCCCGGCAAATCGACGTATCAGATATTTATAGAAACTAATGCCCAAACGAACTGACATAAAAAAAATTCTTCTTATTGGATCCGGCCCCATAATTATTGGCCAGGCTTGCGAATTCGACTACTCGGGAACACAGGCCTGCAAATCCTTAAAAGAAGAAGGCTATGAAATCGTTTTGGTAAATAGCAATCCTGCAACCATTATGACCGATCCTGAGTTTGCGGACCGCACCTATATAGAACCGGTCACCCCCGAGGTAGTTGAAAAAATTATTGAGCGTGACAGGCCCGATGCTTTACTTCCCACAATGGGAGGCCAAACCGCCTTGAACATTGCACTGGCTCTTGCTGAAAAGGGAGTTCTGGATAAATTTAATGTAGAGTTGATCGGTGCTAGTGTGGATGCCATCTATAAAGCCGAAGACCGGAATCTTTTCAAAGAAGCCATGGCTCGAATCGGACAGAGGGTTCCGCTCAGCGGCCATGCCAAATCTTTGCCGGAGGCTTGGAAAATAGTTGAGGAAACAGGTTTCCCCGCAATCATTCGTCCTTCTTTTACGTTAGGCGGAACCGGAGGAAGTGTCGCCTACACCAAGCATGATTTCGAATCACTGGTTGAATTTGCCCTTAAAGCAAGCCCTGTTACCCAGGTATTAATCGAAAAATCCCTCATTGGCTGGAAAGAGTATGAATTGGAAGTGATGCGGGACTTGAATGACAATGTCGTCATCATCTGTTCCATCGAAAACCTGGACCCCATGGGCATTCATACCGGGGACAGCATAACGGTGGCTCCCGCTCAAACGCTCACCGACAAAGAGTATCAGATAATGCGCAACGCGGCGATCGACATTATCCGTGAAATTGGAGTTGAGACGGGTGGCTCCAATATCCAATTTGCCATCGACCCAAAGACCGGAGAGATGATAGTCATTGAGATGAATCCCCGAGTATCCAGAAGTTCCGCTTTGGCATCTAAAGCTACCGGTTTTCCCATTGCGAAGTTTGCGGCAAAATTAGCGATTGGCTATTCCCTGGATGAAATTAAGAATGATATTACACGGGTCACCCCAGCTTCTTTTGAGCCAACTCTGGATTATTGTGTGGTTAAAATTCCGCGTTTCACATTTGAGAAATTTTCGAAAACTGAACCTATCTTGTCCACACAAATGAAATCAGTGGGTGAGGTAATGTCCATTGGTCGTACCTTCAAGGAGGCTTTGCTGAAATCTATCCGGTCCACGGAAACCGGGATTTATGGTTTTGAGGAAAAATTTCGATTCAGCCTGAACAAAGTTGGTTTGTCTCCAGATCAACAAAAAGAAAAAATTTTAGCCGCTTTGAGCCTGCCTTTTTCGGACCGTCTTTGGCATGTTGCCGCCGCTTTGCGAAGAGGCATCACCATTGACCAAATCCATGAGGTTACAGGTATTGATCCCTGGTTTCTGGACAATATTGATTCCCTCATCAGTTTTGAGCAAAAATTATTGCAGTTGGATGGGATTTCCAACATGGATGATAAAACCCTCTTGCAAGCTAAAAAATCAGGGTTTTCTGATATCTATCTGGCAGAACTTCTAAATTGTGATGAAAAAGATGTTTTTCAACGCCGAGCCAAGTCCGAAATCTATCCCGTCTTTAAAAGAGTCGATACCTGTGGCGCTGAATTTGAGGCTTTCACTCCATATTTATATTCCACGTATGAGGAAGAATGCGAAGCCAATGTGACTTCCAGAAAAAAAATTATGATTCTAGGCGGCGGACCCAACAGAATCGGTCAGGGAATAGAGTTTGACTATTGCTGTGTTCATGCATCCTTTGCCCTTAAGGAAGATGGCTATGAAACTATTATGGTCAACTGCAATCCCGAAACTGTAAGCACGGATTACGATACCTCGGACAGGCTTTATTTTGAACCAGTGACTTTCGAGGATATTCTGAATATCACAAGAGTGGAAAAACCGGATGGTGTGATTGTTCAACTTGGAGGACAGACTCCGTTAAAATTGGCGCTGTCTTTGATGAATGCGGGGGTTCCTATTATTGGAACAAGCCCTATTGATATTGATCGCGCTGAGAACAGAAAACTATTCACAGAAATTTTGGATAAACTGGGACTCCGTCAGCCTACTAATGGAACTGCCATTTCCTATGAGGAAGCCCGAGAAATCGCTGAGAGAATTGGCTATCCGGTGGTGGTTCGCCCTTCATATGTGTTGGGAGGCCGGGCAATGGAAATTGTTTATAGTCAAGACCGCCTGGAATACTATATGCAACATGCGGTTCAAGCGTCTCCCGAACACCCGATCCTGATCGACGACTTCCTGGAGGACGCTACGGAAATTGATGTTGATGCCATTTCTGACGGCCAGGATGTGGTGATTGGTGGAGTGATGGAACATATTGAAGAGGCAGGAATACACTCTGGTGACAGCGCCTGTTCCCTGCCCACCTTTTCCCTTGCACCTGAAACGATTGATGAAATAAAAAAGCAAACCTATGCGTTGGCACGAGAACTCAAAGTCATTGGCTTGATGAATATTCAATTTGCGGTTAAGGATGGAACTGTTTACATCATTGAAGTGAACCCTCGGGCTTCGCGAACGATTCCTTTTGTAAGTAAAACTATCGGGATTCCTTTAGCTAAAATCGCCGCCAGGGTCATGGCCGGAAAAACTTTAAAGGAATTAGGATTCACCGAGGAAAAATCCTTTCCCCATATTGCAGTGAAAGAATCTGTCTTCCCGTTCAACAAGTTTCATGATGTGGATATCCTGCTGGGCCCTGAAATGAAGTCTACCGGTGAAGTCATGGGAATTGATACCATTTTTGGGCGGGCTTTTGCAAAATCACAGTTGGCGACCGGAATCAAACTTCCCCTGGATGGTACTGCTCTTATCAGTGTTAAGGATTCTGACAAACCAAAAACAGTTGCAATTGGCAGAGACCTTATGGAAATGGGCTACCGTTTAATCGCGACACGGGGCACTGCTGATTATCTGGAAAAAAATGGGGTTAAAGTTTCAGCCATCAATAAAGTCAAGGAAGGATCTCCGCATTGCGTGGAAGCAATTGAAGCGAAACAAATAGCTTTTGTTATCAATACAGTGTTTGGCGAACAATCTATAAAGGATTCATTTTCCCTCAGGAGAAGTTCACTGAATCAAAATTTGCCATACTGTACGACCATGGCTGGTGCGTCAGCTATGGTGAGCGCTTTAAAATTCGTCAAGGAAGATGATCTTTCGATTAAATCTATACAGGAGTATGGAGCAAATTTATGAATTTATTCTCGTCAATCTACAGCACGGGTTCCATGAAACTCCCACCATGGCACCTTTTCTACTTCCGATTCCATAAAATTTTCGGTTATTGATGGAACCTTGCTCTCTCCCAAAGCGGTTGTAGATCGAATAAGAAATCCTATTTTGTAATCCTTTCCACCCAAAGATCTGGCTTTTGAAAATCCATCCCATGCATGCAAAATTTGAATGACCCCAGTTCTTACATAAATATCTCCCAGGTCACTTCCTGTAAAAGGGTCATGCAAACCTAAACCTACGGCATGAACCTTAAATAAATCGCCAATGCGAACCCCGTTAGCTGAACCAAGGTTTACTAGAAATTCCTCTTCAATTTCACCTTTTTGATTTTTTCGACCCTTTTGCGCCATAATTTCTTTTTTATTGATGGCTATTATTTCGCCTTCAAGCATGAGGGAATCAAGTTTATCTGTTATAAATGAGCCCATTTCTCGTTTTAAATAGTCGAGTGCATAATTCATGGAACTCAATCTGGATTTTCCTTTCCTATTTCCGAGGTTCAACCGCTCAAAAGAAAAAGGCCGGTTCCCCGCATTAGAAATGACTTTGAAAGTTTTTTCAAAAAGGATTCTTCCAGTTTTATTTTGGACCAGCTCAACATGAACCTGTAATTCAGCATTCTCACGGTTTAACGATCCCAATGATTCGGATTCTTTAGAATTTTCTTTTTTCGTATCGGGCAGGAATTTAATAATGTCCCCCCTAATTTCCGTTAAGGAAGCTTTTTGGGAAAGTCTTCCCATTCCGACTGGCCAGAGAGGGTTCATAGGGTTATCCATTCGATCCATTTTTGGTTTTCCCATTTTTGGGCCAGGACCCTGTATGGATATGATTCCGGGAAAATCCATCTTCCAGGAATCAAAAATGGCCGATTCCATACTATCTTTATCTGGGGTCTTGTCATGGTTATCCATTGATCCCTGCATATTTTCAGATATGGAAACCAGTTGAAAGCGTTTTTCACGAGTGAGTTCTTGAACTAATAATTCTGCAATAATATTTCCGGGACGATAAGGCTGGTTCCAACCAGCAGGATCTTGAAATTGTCCTATCAGCACCTTTTTTTTGTAAAATGCATGGGAGGGGGATGGGGTTAAAAAATAGGGAACAAAAAATACGAAAATGAAAATTTTTGACCAGATTTTATTTTTCATTAGATTTATTGATTTAAAGGATATGGGGTTATATGCTATATCGACACATTTTCATAAATCTACATCCTAATACCGGAAAAAAATTGATTTAGGATGAGGTAAAATTCTGATCTGACTACTTGACCCAACCATTTCCAACCAGTACAATTCACCGGATGAAAAATACGATAATTATACTGCTTGCCTTGATTTTTTCTCCCCAAGTACTTTTTGGTGAAGAACTGCCATCGGATATGGTTCGGATTCAAGCTGGGTGTTTCATGATGGGCACCAACGAAAATAATATATATGAGGATGATGATGATAGTACCAGGGAAAAACCCGCTCATAAAGTATGCCTGGACGAGTTTTATCTTGAACAATTTGAGGTTACGCAGCGTAAATGGGATGCTGTGATGAAGTTCAACCGATCTGTTTTCCATAATCCCGAACAACCTATTACACACATGACATGGAAGGAAGCTCGTAAATATTGCAAAAGAACGGGAAGAAGACTTCCTACCGAGGCGGAATGGGAGTATTCTGCCAGGGCCGGAAGCCAGAATCGTTTTTCCTGGGGCAACGAGATTGACGATGACTATCTTTGGTATGCGGGCAATTCCCCCAGGGTACCCGCTAATGTTGGCCAAAAAAAACCCAACTCTTGGGGGCTCTATGACATGGTTGGTGGGGTCTGGGAATGGGTGGAAGACTGGTATTCTATCCACTATTACCAAAATAGCCCACTTAAAAATCCCAAAGGTCCAACCGCCCCGACAAGTTTTAGAGTTATTCGTGGCAATTCATGGATGAGTGAGGACCAACATCTGCGCGTTACTGCCCGCCATGGGGGCATGTCTGATTCGACCCTTTCCTATTGGGTGGGGGTCCGCTGTGCCTTATCACCTTAAATGGGCAAAAAGTTAATAAGCCCTAGAAATATAAATCGCCTATACCAAAAGCTTGCCAAGAATTTATCAGAGGCTAAATCGGAACTGGTATTCAAAAATCATTATGAGCTTCTTATATCAGTCATTTTAAGTGCTCAATCTACAGATAAAACGGTAAATA
>Ga0207991_1002145_pt1 | contig 11286 bp, 7 predicted proteins | sample ETN07SmetaG_FD_185786 | JGI IMG/M metagenome (GOLD analysis project Ga0207991, IMG submission 185786) | Marine microbial and viral communities from oxygen minimum zone, Eastern Pacific Ocean - ETNP2014F14-07SV275 (SPAdes) (version 2) | ecosystem: Environmental > Aquatic > Marine > Oceanic ... | reverse complement strand
TGCACGCCCGCCTGACTTGCGGCATAAAGCGCGTCGATCATGTCGGGCTCGATCAGCGAGTTCATCTTCAGCCAGATGCGCGCGGGCTTGCCGTTGCGGGCATGTTCAGCCTCGGCGGCGATCAGTTCCAGCATCCGCGGCTTCAGCGTCAGCGGCGAGATCACCAGATTTTCCAGCCCCTCGGGCAGGGCATAGCCCGACAGGTAGTTGAAGATCTTCGACGCATCGCGCCCCAGTTCCGCGTCGCAGGTGAAGAACGACAGGTCGGTGTAGATCTTGGCGGTGATCGGGTGGTAATTGCCGGTGCCCCAATGGGTGTAGGTCACCAGCTTCGACCCCTCGCGGCGCACCACGGTCGAGATCTTGGCATGGGTCTTCCAGTCGACAAAGCCATAGGTCACATGCGCGCCCGCCCGTTCCAGACGGCGCGACTGGCGGATGTTGGCGGCCTCGTCGAAGCGTGCCTTCAGTTCCACCAGCGCGGTGACGGACTTGCCTTCCTCGGCGGCTTCGCACAGCGCCTCGACGATCGGGGAATTGCGCGAGGTGCGGTAGAGCGTCTGCTTGATCGCCACCACGTTCGGATCGGCAGCGGCCTGCTGCAGGAAGCGCACCACCATGTCGAAGGTTTCATAGGGGTGATGCAGCAGCATGTCCTTCTGCGCGATGGCGCGGAACATGCTGCCTTCGTGATCCTGCACCCGTTCGGGCACGCGGGGGGTGAACACCGGCCAGAGCAGGTCGGGGCGGCTGTCCAGCACCAGTTCCTTGAGATCGGCCATGCCGATCATGCCATCCAGCTCGATGACCTCGTTTTCCTGCACATGCAGTTCGCGCATGACGATCTCGCGCAGGCTGCGGCCCGCGCCACGGGTGATGGTCAGGCGCACCACTTCACCGCGGCGGCGGCGCTTCAGCGCCACCTCGAATTCGCGGACCAGATCCTCGGCCTCTTCCTCGACTTCCAGATCGCTGTCGCGCAGCACGCGGAAGCCGAAATGATCCTTGACCCGGTAGCCGGGGAACAGGCTGTCGATATGCAGCAGCAGCACGTCTTCAAGGAAGATGAACCGCTGCTGCCCGTCGGGCGCGGGCAGCGCGATGAAGCGGTCGATCTGATGCGGGATCGGCAGCAGCGCCTGCCGCACCCGGCGGTCGCGCTTGCGTTCCAGTTCCAGCGCAAGGCAGTAGCCCATGTTGGCGATGAACGGGAAGGGATGCGCGGGATCGATCGCCAGCGGCGACAGCACCGGGAAGATCTGCGTCAGGAAGGCTTCCGACAGGAAGGTCAGGTCGCCGTCGTCAAGCCGGTCGCGCGGCACGATGGAAATGCCCTGTGCTGCCAGATCGTCCTGCAGGCTCTGCAGCACCTTCTGCTGGCGGCTCATCAGGTTGCGCGCGTCTTCGTCGATCATCACCAGCTGTTCGGCGGGCGAAAGTCCGTCAGCGGCGGGCGTGGTGTTGCCGGCATGGGCCAGCTCGCGCAGCCCCGCCACGCGCACCGTGTAGAATTCGTCCAGGTTGTTGGCCGAAATCGACAGGAAGCGCAGCCGCTCCAGCAGGGGCACGCGCGGGTTCTCGGCCTCCTCCAGCACCCGGAAGTTGAAGCCGAGCCAGCTGAGCTCACGGTTGACGAACCGCGCCGGGCCGGTGAGGTCGGCGTCGAGCGAAACCGGCTCGGCGAAACCGGCGGCGAGGAAATCGGCCTGTGTCATAGGAGCTGTCTGGCGCATCTCGGCAACATTGGTGTGACGGAGCCTCAGTATCGCGCCCGCATGTCGGGATTGTCCAGCGGGGGCCTCAGCCGGCGTCCAGCGCCCGGCGGGCAAGCGCCCGGCTCACTGGCCGCCCTTCGGCCAGCGCCATCCGGTCGAGCCGGGCGACGACGGTGGCGGCGGCGGCGAAGCTGCGCTCGATCCGGGTGGCGAGATAGGGGATGACCCCGGCCATCGGCACCAGCTGCCGGTCGGCGAAATGCTTGGCGAGCACCGCGCCCAGCAGCCGGTCGTCGGGATCGGCGATCCGGGCCACCGCCGTGGCCTGCAGCCGGGAGGCCAGATCGGGGAGCCGGATGTCGAGCCGCGCCGGCGGCCGGTCGGCGGTGAGCAGCAGCCGTCCGCCCGATGCCGCAAGGCGGTTGTGCAAGTGGAACAGCGTCGCCTCGGCGGCGGGTGCGAGGCGCTGGACATCCTCGACCACGATGGCGGCGCCGGGGCCGGGCGGTGGCAGGCTCGGCCCGAGATCCCGCGCCGGCAGGATCATCGCGTCCGTCTCCGCCTGCCAGAGCCGGGCGAGGTGGCTCTTGCCCGATCCGCGCGGGCCGATCAGCGCCAGCTTGCCCTCGGGCCAGACCATGGCGGTGACCATGCCATGCGCGGCGCGGTTGGCCTCCGAGAGGATGTAGTCCTCGGGCCCCAGCGATACCGCATGCGGCAGATCGAGGCTCAGTTGCCACGCCATGCGCCCTCCGGCGAGGCCGTGCCGGCATCCTGCGCTGCGCCGGGCGCGATGGTTTCAGACGCCCCCGGCGGCGGCGTCGGGTCGCTGCCACGATAGAGCGCACTGTGCTGGTAGCGATCGATCGCGAAGCGGGCGAACACGCCGAGGCTCGCCGCGATCGGTACCGCCGCCAGCATGCCGACGAAGCCGAACAAGGCTCCGAACACTGCCAGCGCGAACAGCAGCCAGACCGGGTGCAGGCCCACCGAGGAACCGACGAGCCGCGGTGTCAGAATGTTGCCCTCTATCATCTGGCCGGTGACGAAGATCCCCGCCACCGCGCCGATCCAGATCCAGTCGCCCCAGAACTGGAACAGCGCGAGACCGATCGCCAGCACGCCGCCAACCAGCGCGCCGACATAGGGGATGAAGGTGACGAGACCCGCCAGCGCGCCGATGACGAGGCCGAAATTCAGCCCCACCAGCGCCAGCGCCACCGCGTAGTAGGTGCCGAGGATCAGGCAGACGAGGCCCTGGCCGCGCACGAAGGAAGCCAGCGTGCGATCGACCTCGCGCGCGAGCTGGCGGATGGTCGGCGCATGCTCGCGCGGCAGCAGCTCGTCGATCCGTGCCACCATCCGGTCCCAGTCGACCAGCAGGTAGACCGCCACCACCGGTACCACCACGAACAGCACCAACAGGTTGATGACCCCCATGGCCGAGGAAAGCAGGCCGTTGATGATCTCGCCGCCGCGCGCCTGCACCGCCGCGCCGATCGCGTCGAGCTGACCGCGGATGGTCGAGCTTTCGTCCATCAGGTCTGGAAAGCGCAGCGCCAGCCAATCGCGCAGCCCCGAGAACAGCTCGGGCGCGGTCTGCACCAGCTGGCTGGTCTGGCGGATCAGCGTGGGGATCAGCAGCAGCACGGCCGCGGCGAAGACCAGCACCGCGCCCAACGCGATCACCGCGACCGCCCAGCTCCGGCTCAGCCCCAGCCGTTCCAGCCGGTCGGCCACCGGATCGAGTAGATAGGCCAGCGCCCCGCCCAAGAGGAAGGGCAGAATTACGTCGCCCAGGAGCCACAGCAGCACGAAGGTGACGGCGGCGATCACCGCCCAGATGCGTGCCTGTTGCTGGATCGGAAGTGCCACGGTGGGGGCTCCTTGGGGTAGTGTCCCACCTATCTCGCCGCCGGGGGGCGGGCGCGCAAGCCTTTTGGGCCGTGCCGGAACGCCGGGGCAGGGGCGGGACTGCGCTTGTCAGGTGCCCGGCTCTGCCCTAGAGGGGGATTCGTCCGCCCGGCTCTCTAGACATAGGAATTCCTCGATGCGCCTGACCCGCTATTTCCTGCCCGTGCTCAAGGAAACCCCGGCCGAGGCGCAGATCGTCAGTCACCGCTACATGCTGCGCGCGGGGCTGATCAAGCAGGCTGGCGCTGGCATCTATTCCTGGCTGCCGCTGGGGCTGCGGGTGCTGCGCAACATCGAGCGGATCGTCGACGAGGAACAGCAGAAGGCCGGGCACATCCCGCTCTTGATGCCGACGCTGCAGCAGGCCGATCTGTGGCGCGAAAGCGGGCGCTACGAGGCCTATGGCGAAGAGATGCTGCGCATCAAGGACCGTCAGGGCCGCGAGATGCTCTACGGCCCGACCAACGAGGAGATGATCACCGACATCTTCCGCAGCTATGTCTCGTCCTACCGCGACCTGCCCAAGACGCTCTACCACATCCAGTGGAAATTCCGCGACGAGATGCGTCCCCGTTTCGGCGTGATGCGCGGCCGCGAGTTCCTGATGAAGGACGGCTACAATTTCGACGTCGACCGCGAGAGCGCGCTCGAGGCCTATGACCGCCACATGGTCAGCTACCTGCGCACCTATGAGCGGATGGGTCTCAAGGCGATCCCGATGCGCGCCGATTCCGGCCCGATCGGCGGCGAGAACACCCACGAGTTCCTCGTGCTGGCCGAGACCGGCGAGAGCGAGGTGTTCTACGACAGCGCGATCCTCGATCTCGAATTGGCCGACCGCATGGTCAATTACGAAGATCCCGCCCAGCTCAAGGAGATCGTCTCCGAGTGGACCACGCCCTATGCGCGGACCGACGAGACCCATGACCCAGCGCTGTTCAACGAGGTTCCCGAGGAGCGTCGCCGTTCCTCGCGCGGCATCGAGGTCGGCCAGATCTTCTATTTCGGCACCAAGTATTCCGAAGCGATGGGCGCGACCGTGACCAATGCCGAGGGCAAGCGCGTGCCGGTGGAGATGGGCAGCCACGGCATCGGCGTCAGCCGTCTCGTCGGCGCGATCATCGAGGCGAGCCACGACGAGAAGGGCATTATCTGGCCCGAGGGCGTGACGCCGTTCCATGTCGGCATCGTCAACCTGCGTCAGGGCGACGCCGAGACCGACGCCGCCTGTGCCGGCATCTATGCGGGTCTGCGGACGCTGGGTCTCGATCCGCTCTATGACGACCGTGACGAGCGGGCGGGGGCGAAGTTCGCCACCATGGACCTGATCGGCCTGCCCTGGCGGATCACCGTCGGGCCCAAGGGCCTCAAGAACGGGGTTGTTGAGCTGGTTTCGCGCCGCACCGGCGAGAGCGAGGAGTTGCCGCCCGAGCAGGCGGTCGAGAAGATCGCCCGGATCTACGCCTATCTCTGAGGCCTAGGCCTCGTCGGGCAGCAGCACCACGGCGCCGCGCTTGCGGCGCGTGGCGACTCGATCATAGGCGGCGGCGATCTCCGAGAGCCGGTAGCGGCTGTCGATCACCGCGCGCAGGTCGCCCGCCTCGACGAGACGGGCGATCTCTTCCATGTCGGCGCGACTTTCATTCGCCATGCCGCTCCGGGCGCGGCGGCCGCCCCGACCCGCGAAACGGGCGGCGATTTCGGTGCCGAGACCGGCATAGACCAGCAGCAGCCGCCCGCGCCGCCGCAGGGCCCGCATCCGTCGCTTGAGCGGCGCGGTGCCGACCGTGTCGAAGATCACGTCGAAGCGGTTCTCCTCGGCGAAGGGGTCCTCCTCGTCATGCGCGATCACCTCGCGCGCCCCCAGATCGCGCACCAGATCCGAATTGGCGGCCGAGCAGACCGCGGTCACATGCGCGCCCATGGCTCGGCCGATCTGCACCGCCGCCGCGCCGACCTCGCCCGAAGCGCCGACCACGCAGAGCCGGTGCTTGGCCTTGAGCCGCCCCTTGTCACGCAGGAACTGCAGCGCCGTGGTCGCGCCGAAGGGCAGCGCGGCGGCCTGGCTGTGGATCAGCACGTGCGGCTTGTGGACCACCGCCCCCTCCGCGGCGATCACCACCGCCTCGGCATGGGCACCCAGCTTCATTCCGGTCGAGCCGAACACCTCGTCGCCCGGCCCGAAGCGGGTGACGTCCTCGCCCACCGCCTCCACGACCCCGGAGAAGGCGGAGCCCAGCACCGGCTGGCGCGGCCCGGTCCAGCCCATCGCGGCGCGCAGCACCAGCCCGTAGCCCGCCGGCACGGTCAGCGAGCGGATGCGCCAGTCGCCAGCGCTCACCGTGCTGGCGCAAAGCCCGACCCGGATCTCGCCCGGCCCCGGCTCGGGCAGGGGGCGTTCGACGATCTCAAGATGCTCGGTCCCGCCATAGGCGCGGCAGATCACGGCGCGCATCGGCGCTTCTCCTCCAACTGCGGCCATGGGCGCGCCCGGCGCGCATGACATCCCCGCAACTAGCTGGCCCGCGCGCGACGCCTGCGTCAAGCGCCGACACCGTGGCGTGAGCGGGCGTGGCTGCGGCTTGACCATGACCGCGCGCCCCCCCAAGGTCCGCGCGCATTTGACAGGACTTCGCATGGCCAACCGCACCGCACCGTTTTCCGCCTTCGAGTGGATGATCGCCTGGCGCTACATCCGCGCCCGCCGCGCCGAGGGCGGGGTCAGCGTCATGACCTGGATCAGCCTCGTCGGGGTGACGCTCGCCGTCTTCGCGCTGATCGCGACATTGGCGGTGCGGGCGGGCTTCCGCGAGGAGTTCATCGACACGATCCTCGGCGCCAATGCCCATGTCACCGTCTACCAGGACAGTGTCATCCCCAATACCGACATCACCCGCCGGGTGATCGAGGATTACGACGGCCTGTCCGAGCGGCTGATGCAGATCGACGGCGTCACCCGCGCCGCGCCGGTGGTGCGTGGACAGGTGATGGCGAGCTTCGGCAATAGCAATGCCGGTGTCGAGGTCTACGGCCTCTCGGCGAAGGACCTGTCGAGCCTGCCGCGCATCGCCGATCCCGAAACCGGTGTCGGCGACATCGCCCGCTACGGGGAGGGGATCGCGCTGGGCTCGGGCGTGGCGCGCGAGCTGGGGGTCGGGATCGGCGACAAGGTCCGGCTGATCTCGCCCAACGGCGCGCAGACCCCGATGGGGCAGAGCCCCCGCGTCTCGGCCTATGAGGTCACCTACATCTTCACCGCCGGGCGCTACGACATCGACCGCACCCGGGCCTACCTGCCGCTGGCCGAGGCACAGCTGTTCTTCAACCGCGACAACGTGGTCGACGAGATCGAGGTGATGGTCGAGGACCCCGACAACGTGCAGGAGCTGTTGCCCGAGATCCTCGAGGCGGCGGGGCCGACCGCCTTCCTTTGGACCTGGCGCGACAGCGCGGGCGCTTTCCTGCGCGCGCTCACCGTCGAGGACAACGTGATGTTCGTGATCCTCTCCATCCTGGTGCTGATCGCGTCGATGAACATCATTTCGGGGCTGATCATGCTGGTGAAGAACAAGGGCCGCGACATCGGCATCCTGCGCACCATGGGCCTCACCGAGGGCTCGGTGCTGCGGGTGTTCTTCATCTGCGGCGCCGGGATCGGCACGCTGGGCACGATCCTCGGCGTGGTGCTCGGCTGCGCCTTCGCGATCTGGATCGACCCGATCTTCTCGGCGGTGACCTACTTCTCCGGCGGCGGCGTCTGGGATCCGTCGATCCGCGGCATCTACGCGCTGCCCGCCAAGCTGGAGCTGGGCGACGTGCTGTCGGCCGTGGCCCTGTCGCTGACCCTGTCCTGGGTCGTCACCCTCTTTCCCGCCCGCCGCGCGGCGCGGATGAACCCGGTCGAGGCGCTGCGCTATGAATGACCCGATCCTGAAGCTCACCGGCCTGACCAAGACCTACAACAAGGGCAAGCCCTCGGAGGTGCAGGTGCTGCGCGGCGCAGAGCTGTCGCTGCATCCGGGCGAGGTGGTGGCTCTCGTCGCGCCCTCGGGCGCGGGCAAGTCGACGCTGCTGCATATCGCCGGGCTGCTGGACACGCCCGATGCGGGGCATGTCGAGATCGCAGGCCAGGAGATGACCGCGCTCTCGGATCGCCGCCGCACCCAGGCCCGCCGCGCCGATGTCGGCTTCATTTACCAGTTCCACCACCTGCTACCCGAGTTCACGGCGCTCGAGAACATCGTGCTGCCGCAGCTGGCTGCCGGGGTCTCCCGCCGAGAGGCTGAGGAGCGGGCCCGCGCGTTGCTGGCACAGGTCGGGGTCGAGCAGCGCGCCGATCACCGCCCGGCGGCGCTGTCGGGCGGCGAGCAGCAGCGCGTGGCCTTCTGCCGGGCGCTGGCCAACGCACCGCGGCTCCTGCTGGCCGACGAGCCCACCGGCAACCTCGATCCCGACACGTCCGACAGGGTGTTCGACGCGCTGATGGCGCTGGTGCGGGGAACGGGTTTGTCGGCGCTGATCGCAACGCACAACCTTGAGCTGGCGAGCCGGATGGACCGGGTGGTCAGGATGGATCACGGGGTGGTGGCCTAGAGCTACCACCCCGTAGTTGCACCTCAACCGAGGCTTTCGCAGGCGATGCCATCACGGTCGCGATCTAGGCCGTGCGGATCGCCGGGGCCCGCCGCTTCATAGAATTGCTGTGCTTCCCTGTGCGTTGAGAAATCGGAGCAATTTCGATCTTCACCGTTCAAGGGAGCGAGCGGTGTGCTGGCAGGAGGAGCTGCTGTCTGGGTACGGTGACAGTGATAGGGCTGCGAACCGGCGTGGCACCCTTGGGCATTCAAACCGCCGCTGTGGGCAAATACTTGGCTCGGCAGTAAGGCTACGCCGAGCAAGCCAATAAATCTATTAATCAATCTTAACCCTCATTCGAAAAACGAGAGTGCGCGGGCAATAACGGGCGTCGTCTAGAAAATGTCTGACTCCGCTCTGAAATGAAGAGCCACTCCCGCAGACAATCTACGGGAGTGCTATGCGCAGTATCAATCGAGATTGTGGTTAGACGTCCAGCTCTTCCACGAAGCGGGCGTTCTCCTGGATGTACTGGAACCGCAACTCCGGCTTCTTGCCCATCAACCGCTCGACCAGATCCGCCGTCTCGCCCGGCTCCTCGTCGTTGATCGACACCCGGATCAGCTTGCGCGAGGCGGGATCCATGGTCGTCTCCTTGAGGTCCTTGGCGTCCATCTCGCCCAGACCCTTGAAGCGCTGCACGTCGATCTTGCCCTTGCCGCCGAGGCCCTTCTGCATCATCCGCTCCTTCTCCGCGTCGTCGGAGACGTAGAGACGCCTGGCGCCTTGGGTCAGCCGGTAGAGCGGAGGGCAGGCAAGGTAGAGGTGGCCGTGGTCGATCATCGGCCGCATCTGGCTGAAGAAGAAGGTCATCAAGAGCGCCGCGATATGCGCGCCGTCGACATCGGCGTCGGTCATGATGATGACCTTCTCGTAGCGAAGGTCGTCGACGTTGAACTTGGTGCCCAGGCCCACGCCCAGCGCCTGCGTCAGATCGTTGATTTCCTGGTTCGAGCCGAGCTTCGACGAGGCCGCGCCCAGCACGTTGAGGATCTTGCCCCGCAGCGGCAGCAGCGCCTGCGTCTTGCGGTCGCGCGCCATCTTGGCCGAACCGCCCGCGGAGTCACCCTCGACGATGAAGAGCTCGGTCCCCTCGCGCGCGTTGGTCGAGCAGTCGACCAGCTTGCCGGGAAGCCGCAGCTTCTTGGTGGCGGATTTGCGGGCCGTCTCCTTCTCCTGCTTGCGCCGCAGCCGTTCCTCGGCGCGCAGCACGAGGAAATCGAGGATCGCGCCTGCCGATTTGGTGTCGGAGGCCAGCCAGTTGTCGAAGTGGTCGCGCACCGAGTTCTCGACGAGGCGCTGCGCCTCGGTGGTGGCGAGGCGGTCCTTGGTCTGGCCCACAAATTCCGGCTCGCGGATGAAGCACGAGACCAGCGCGCAGCCGCCCGTGGTCAGGTCCTCGCGAGTGATCTGGCTGGCCTTCTTGTTGTTGACCAGCTCGCCATAGGCCCGGATGCCCTTGAGGATGGCGGCCCAGAAACCCGCCTCATGCGTGCCGCCCTCGGGCGTGGGCACCGTGTTGCAGTAGGACTGAGTGAAGCCATCGCGCGAGGGCGTCCAGTTCACCGCCCATTCGACCTTGCCGGGCACGTTGAACTTCTCGCGGAACTCGACCGTGCCGGCGAAGGGCTTGTCGGCATAGGTCGAGGATTTGCCGAGCGTCTCGGCGAGGTAGTCGGCAAGGCCGCCGGGGAAGTGGAAGGTCGCCTCGCGCGGCGTCTCGCCGTCGTCGATCTCGGTCTTCCAGCGGATCTCGACGCCCGAAAAGAGATAGGCCTTGGACCGCACCATCTTCAGCAGCCGCGCCGGCTTGAAACGGTGGTGGCCGAAGATATCCTCGTCGGCATGGAAGGTGACTGTGGTGCCGCGCCGGTTCGGGGCGGCGCCGATCTTGGCCACCGGCCCCTGCGGCACGCCGCGCGAGAAGCTCTGCTCGTAGAGCTCGCGGTTACGCGCGACCTGCACGACCATCGAATCCGACAGCGCGTTCACGACCGACGCGCCGACGCCATGCAGACCGCCGGAGGTCTGGTAGGCCTTGCCCGAGAACTTGCCGCCCGCGTGCAGCGTGCAAAGGATCACTTCCAGCGCGGATTTGCCGGGAAACTTGGGGTGCGGGTCGATCGGGATGCCGCGGCCGTTGTCGCGGATCACCACGGAGTAGTCGGCCAGAAGCTCGACCTCGATCCGGTTGGCGTGGCCCGCGACGGCCTCGTCCATGGAGTTGTCGAGCACCTCGGCGACGAGGTGGTGCAGCGCGCGCTCATCCGTGCCGCCGATATACATGCCGGGCCGCTTGCGGACCGGCTCCAGCCCCTCGAGGACTTCGATGGAAGAGGCGTCGTAGGCGGGCTCGGCGCCGGAGAGGAGATCGTCGGGCATGGGCACTGCTCTTGTTCTGGGGTGCCGGCCATATAACCCGGAGGTGGGGGCAGGGGCAACGCCATGCTTGGCGCGGGCGTTCTTATTTTGTGCCGGGTGCGGGGTCCGGGGCCGCGCGGGCGGCCCCGGCGCGGGTCACTCGCCCGCCACGCGGGTCTCGAAGCGCAGGCCCTTGGCGGTGCGGTTCGGGAAACCGGCCCAGTAGTTGTCGGCCGCGTTCGGCGTGCCGTCTTCGGCCCGGTCCCAGACCGCATCGCCGCTGTCCGGCACGAGGTCAAGATAGCTGGCCTTGGCCGCGTCGCCTTTGAGATGCAGGTCGAGGAAGGCGGTGACGAAGTGCTGGGTAACGTTGTTCATTCGCACCGTGTCCCAGACCGGATCGGCGTAATGGTCGAAGGGGGCGTAGCCCAGGCTCTCGGAAACGGTCCAGCTTTCTTCCGGCGCGGGCATCGGCGCGGCGGCGTTGTGGTTGGCGTCGTCGAAGGTCAGCAGGTGCCGCTCGGTGCCGGTGGTCTCCTCGAAGATCGAACGGATCGCGTTGTAGCCGGACACGTCATCCACCCCGCCCGCGATCAGCATCAGGGGCTTGTCGATGGCCGACAGCCCTTTGGCATCCCAGGCGTCGCGGTTGCGGCCCCAG
>Ga0207991_1002136_pt1 | contig 11354 bp, 9 predicted proteins | sample ETN07SmetaG_FD_185786 | JGI IMG/M metagenome (GOLD analysis project Ga0207991, IMG submission 185786) | Marine microbial and viral communities from oxygen minimum zone, Eastern Pacific Ocean - ETNP2014F14-07SV275 (SPAdes) (version 2) | ecosystem: Environmental > Aquatic > Marine > Oceanic ... | reverse complement strand
GATTTATATGTTTTTAACATATCTTTGTTTGCGTGAAAAACACCCCAATCAAGATAAGATCTTTTTAGTTTTGGGGTTCCCCCTATCACAAAACCCCGGTCGGGTGAAATAACTTGAGTTGGTAGAATGTGAGTTAGTTTGCTGTTACTAGAAATCTTTGTATCATCAAATATAATCTCACTTTTATGTTTAGATTTTTTGAGTGAAACACTAACATCGTCCACTACCGCTTTAATTTGTAAAAAATCTTCTTCAAACGGAACAACATCTTTTATGTTTTTTGTCTTAAAAGAGCGGTTGTGTCCGAGATAATAAATACACTCAATGAGATTTGTTTTTCCTTGTCCATTAGAGCCAATAAACAGATTTATGTTTTTATTTAGTTCTAAGTATTGGTTGTCTAAATTTCTGAACCTAAGAATGTGCAGCTTTTCAATAATTGCCATTTAAGGTTGCTGTTTAGATTCTCATTGGCATAACTATGTACTGATAGCTTTCGTCATCGGTAGCACTTAACAAACAAGATTTGTTTTCTCCACCAGGTATGACCATGTTTATTTTTGTTGTTGTGAGTTTCTCTAAGATGGAGATCAGGTAGTGAATATTAAAGGCGATCTCGAGCTCTTTTTCTTGTTTTGTTACCTCTAGTTGGGTTTCCGCTCTTCCTCTTTCTGAGTGTGAAAAAATACTTAGTTTATCGTCTCTAAAAACAAGTTTTACACCCTTGGTTCTCTCGTCAACAAAAATTGATGCTTGTTGTAGGCTTGACAGAAAATCCATCCTATCAATAATAATCGTATTGCTAAAATCAGTCGGCATTACTTGTTTATAGTTTGGAAAGTTTCCATCGATTAATCGACTGATTATTTTTGTGTTTGTATCAATCAGTGAAAAATAATTATCCGACAAATGTATTTCGGCAGTGTCTTGTGTGCTTTTATTAAGAAGTTTTGTTAGTTCAAGAACTGCTTTTCTTGGCAAGATCACTGTTTTTCTTTCTTCAAGGTCGTTGTTTTGTTTCACCTCTCCGATTGAAAGGCGATGCCCGTCAGTAGCAACGACTGTAAGTGAATCTTTGTTAAGTTCAAAAAACAAACCATTTAGATACGCCCTAATATCTTGGTTGCCCATTGAAAAACTCGTATTTTCTATTAATTCTTTTAGACTATCTTGCTTGATTTTGATAACACTTGTGTTTTGTGTTTTTGGGAGAGCTGGGAAGTCTAGGTGGTTAAAGGTGTTAAGTTCAAAGGTGTTTTTATTTGCATTTAAATAGATTTTCGATTCCTCAATCTTAAACTTAATTTGAGTTTTCTCGGGTAGCTTTCTAACAATATCTATTAAATCTTTTGCATATATTGTAAAAGTAACCTCTTCTTTGCTTTTTATTTTATTAGAGGCACTGATTTCCAACTCCATATCGGTTGTTGTAAGTGTAAGTGTTTGTTCCTTTAGTTGGATTAATACGTGTGAAAGTATTGGGAGTGTTTGTTTTTTTTCAACAACACCAATTACAGTTTGTAATGGTTCAATTAATTCTTCTACGCTCAGTTCAGTGTTCATAGGCTGCTTGTCTTATTAAATTAATTATTATTGTTATTAGTATGTGTTTTTATTGTTAGTTACTTAGTTTTTTTAAATATTATCAGCGCTTTACATAGTGAAAATTTTGTTAGTATCTAAGCATTTTATTATGAATAATTGTTAATTATTGCGTTAATTATAAGATGTTTTAGTAATTACCAACAGCACAACTTTTAATATCTTGTTTATAAGTTAGTAATTTTAATTTTAATGTTCTCAATATCGTTTTTTATTTCTTCATTTGTTTTCATAAGTTCTCTTAATTTTTCGCAAGAGTAAAGAACGGTAGAGTGGTCCCTGTTTCCAAAATTTTGTCCAATTTTTGCTAGCGAAAGAGAGGTTAGGTTGTGGCACAAATAAATCGCCATTTGCCGCGCCCTAACCAAGTGCTGCCTGCGTGAATTAGAAACAAGGTCAGAAACAGTAATGCCGTAATACTTACTAACTGTTTTTTGCACCTCGTTTATTTCAACAAATCTTTTTTGAGGTTTGATAAGGTCGCCAAGCGCCCCCTCAACAACATCTTTGGTTATAAAAGAGTGGTCAATTCTTGAAAAGTCTACAAAGGCCTTTAGTTTTAACAGCGCCCCCTCTAGGTCTCGAACATTCGACACAACATGACTCGCAATAAAAAGTGCAATATCTTCACTGAGGCCTAAAGAAATTTGAGTGTTTTGTGATTTTTTTAACAAGATTGCCGCACGCATTTCAAGTTCTGGTGGAGAAAGTTGTAAATTAAGGCCTTGAGAGAAACGAGTTTTAAGTCTATTCTCTAGGTCTTTAATATTTTTTGGCGGTTGATCACAGGTAAATATGATTTGTTTTTTTGTGCTAAACAAAAAGTTAAAAATGTGAAAAAACTCCTCTTGTGATTTGTCTTTTCCTGCTATTAGGTGAATGTCATCAACTAACAATAGGTCTGCGGACTGATAAAAAAGTTTAACATTTTCAATGGTATTGTGTCTTAAGCTGGTTGTAATGTTTCTAACAAAATCCATTAAGGGAACATAGATAATTTTAGCGTTGGGGTTTTTTTCTAAAGCAAGGTGCCCAGCTGCTTGCATTAGGTGTGTTTTTCCAAGGCCAGACTCACCATAAATAATAAACGGATTGTACGGAGAGGAGCCAATTTTTTCAGCAATTTGTCTGCTTGCAGCAGCAGCAACCTGGTTGGCGCTGCCTAATACCAGATTGTCAAATGTATATTCAGGAAAGAGGGGTGTGGTGTGGTGTTTTTTTTGCTCGGCCAGTTTTTTTGCTGAGGCTACAACTCCAAATCGTACCTTTAGTTTTCGATCGTAATCAGCTACAGTAAGAGTAATCGCGGTAGAAATGTTTTTGTGATTGTTTATATATTTTAGTGCAGAGGCGCTTGGCGCAAGAAGGGCTAATGTTTCGTTTTTTTCAATGGCTTTTAGTGGCTTAACCCAAACACTAAACTCACCTAACGGCAGAGAGTTTTTTAGAGAGTCTAAGCACTGGACCCAGGTTTGAGACATAATAAGACAAGGGTAAATATGAAAATGATATACTAATGATACCTGTAATGAGTAAAAGATAACCAAAGCCTGTAACAGAATAATTCTTAATTAAGTATTGAGCAATATAATGAAAGCAAATCCATATATCGTCCTGTTTGAGCCAGTTAAAATTGGCCCCGTTGTTACCAAAAATCGCTTTTATTAGGTGCAGCATTGTTGTGGCATGGGCCATTTGTGACCACAAGCACACGCAGCAATGAGAGAGACTAAAGCCAAAGGTGGTTGGGGCGTGGTTAGCACCGAAGAGTCTGAGATACATCCTAGCTCTGACCTGTCACCATACGCTGAGGCTCTAGGCCTTATAGCTGATGCTATTTTTTCAGGACACCTTGCGGCTGAAAACTTTGAGTCTTCGGAGCAAGAAATTGAGAAGGCGATTTTTATGCGTGAAATGCCTCAACTTAAGCAAAATTAAATTTATTAAAAATAGCTAAGCAAGGGGCGCTGCCAATTGATTTTTTTGGTATTTTAGCGTAACATTGCCCTCTTTTTATTAGTCGCGAAAAGTATGCGTAAAACCATTGTTGCCGGAAACTGGAAAATGAACGCCAGTAAAGAGTCTGTTAAAAAACTAATTGCGGGTATTTTGTCTGGGATGGACGGCGTTAAATCAGAAGTTTTAGTGTGCGCACCTTTTCCTTATTTGTCGCAGGTTGAGTCTTTGATTGTAGGTAGTGAAATTAGGCTTGGAGCTCAAAATCTCAATATAAATGAATCGGGCGCATTTACTGGAGAGGTAAGCGCAAGTATGATTAAGGACTTTGGCGCAAAGCATGTTATTGTTGGACACTCTGAGCGAAGAAGCATTTATGGCGAAACAAGCGCTATTGTTGCTGAGAAGGTTAAAGCTTCTTTAGAGGCAGGCCTAACGCCCCTTCTTTGTGTTGGAGAATCATTAGAGCAAAGAGAGGGCGGAAAAACAGAGTCTGTTGTTGCTGAGCAAATTAATGCTGTTATTGAACTAGTAGGCATCAACGTTTTTAATAATATTATTGTTGCTTATGAGCCGGTATGGGCTATTGGTACAGGGGTTACAGCAAGCCCTGAACAGGCACAATCAGTGCACTTGTTTATTCGCAGTCTTTTAGGAGAAAACAATGAAACAATTGCACAAACTACACCAATTTTATATGGCGGTAGTATGAATGCTGGAAATGCTGATGAGTTGATAGCATGTCCCGACATTGACGGTGGTTTAATTGGCGGCGCGGCACTTAAAGCGGAAGATTTTTTACATATTTGTAAGGCAGGTTAATATGACATTTCAAATAATTTTAGTGGCCCATGTATTATTGGCTTTGGGGCTTGTTGGGCTTATTTTAATTCAGCATGGCAAGGGGGCAGATGCTGGCGCTGCTTTTGGTTCTGGCGCTGCAGGCTCTGTTTTTGGCGCGCGAGGAGCGCACTCGTTCTTATACAAACTAACAGCAGTCATAGCAATTGGGTTTTTTGTTACTAGTATTAGTCTTGCATATTTTGCAACAACCGAAAGAGTTGCTTCAGACTCAGGGCAAAGCATTATGTCTGAAAATACTATGAGTGATGATTCTGCCGACTCTAATACAAGCGAAATACCAAGCAACTAATCAAAGCCGTCGTGGTGAAATTGGTAGACACGCAGCCTTGAGGGGGCTGTAGCGCAAGCTGTGACGGTTCGACTCCGTCCGACGGCACCACTCTCTTGCTTAGTTTTATTGTACAAGCCCATATGCCTAATTAATGTAGAGTAGATCAAGGAGAAAAAGTGCCTTTTTATCAGCCAAACGAATTGCCACAATTAATGGTCTCGCCTAATGTCTCAAGAAAAATGAAAGAAGACCATCCTGCGGTGCCGCTGTCAATTCCAGAAATTGTTAACACGCTATCAGTCTTGGTGGAAAGATTAGGGTAGGGTTTGAAAACTCAATTTTTATGCTTGATGGACAAATTTCCCCCGATAATGAAACAAAGGTTAGAGCAGTAAGCGAGCTGTTTAACTAAAACTCCGCCAGAGGTATGGGTGCTTAACATTAATACTTGCTCATTGCAGTTCTTATTGTACAATCAGCATTGTTTCTTAAGGACAGCGCGATGAACCTTTCCAATAAAAAGCTACTAAAAGGTATAGGCTTTATGCTTTGCGGCATGAGCGTCGTTCCGTTTCTTGATGTTTTTGCCAAAATCTTAAGTGAAGACTATCCTGTAATGCAGGTTACTTGGACGCGATTTTTCTTTCATGCTTTTTGGCTACTTCCAGTTATTTTGTGGCAAAAAATTAGGTGGTGGAAGATGCCTGAAAACCCAGGCTTACAGGCACTACGAGGCTTAATGCTAACCCTTGCTACCTTGTTCTTTTTTGCAGCAATTAAAACCAATCCAATTCCCAATGCGCTTAGCTTATTGTTCATTTCGCCTCTGGTTGTTGCTACACTTTCACCTTTTATTTTAGGGGAACGCTTCGACTCATATATTGGAATCGGGGTTCTAGTAGGCTTTATAGGGGTTATAGTAGTTTTGCAGCCCGACAGCGAACAGTTTAAGCCAAGCTTGCTGTATGCTGTAATTGCGGGGGTTGCTTATGCACTTTATATTATTATCACAAAAAAATTAACCTTTCGCGCACCGCCCATTCTCACTTTATTCTACTCTGCCCTGGTTGGGATAATCATAATGACCCCGTTGGCAATTTCGTCATGGGTAACGCCAGATTTAAAAGGGCTCTTAATGGGCGCAGCAATGGGCTTTGTTGCAGCTGCATCACACTTTATGATTATTAAAGCTTTTGAGTTTGCTAGTGCCTCTGAGCTAAGTCCATTTAACTATTTTGAGATTGTTGTTGCTATTATTTTGAGCTATCTTGTTTTTGACTTTGTGCCAAACTTTATGGCCATACTCGGTCTAATTATTATTATTGGTAGTGGTCTCTTTGTTTCTTGGCGGGCAATGAAAAACAATCAAATCAAAGACAAACAGGTAGACGCTGTTATAGAGCCGCTATAGTGGAGGGGCACCACCTTCAGAAACCCTTTTTTCAACAAAAGACGACAGCTCTTCTTCTGACTCAAGACTAAGCTTAGGCTCTTTATAGTCAGCTAAAAGTTGTTTCCATATTTTGTTTGCTCGCTGAACCGCAGTAAATGAGCCGGCATCTCTCCAGGACTCAAAGTTTCTCCAGTCAGACAGCATTGGGGTGTAGTGTTCGGTTTCATAGCGCTCCATGGTTTGAGCTGCACCAAAAAAATGACTTGCAGGCCCAACCTCGGCTATTGTATCAACACCTAGGGTGTCTTTATTTACTTGTACAGGCTGTAAGAAAGCCTCCATCATTTGACTCATTTCAGCGTCCAATATAACTTTTTCATAAGACGCGCATAAGCCGCCCTCAATCCATCCATGACCATGCAAAATAAAATTTACTTGACCTAGTAGACAAGCCCATAGAGACATTTGTGATTCATACACTGATTGTTCGTCAGGAGCATTGGATGCATTAGCGTTAGACGCGCGAAGCGGAATTTTGTATTTTCTAGCTAACTGTCCGCTGGCAATTGTTGCTTGGGCATACTCAGGGGTTCCAAATGCTGGAGAGCCTGATTTCATATCAACATTGGAGGTAAAGCTGCCATACATAGCCGGTGCGCCGGGTTTAACGCATTGATGAAAAGCAAGGCCAGCAAGAGCCTCAGCATTTTGCTGAACTAGAGCTCCTGCGACCGTGATTGGCGCCATTGCTCCGGCCAACGTAAATGGAGTATAAATAACAGGTTGATTGTGTTCGGCCATTTCAATTGCTCCCTCTAAAAGAGCTTTGTCATAAACCAGCGGTGAGTTCGCATTTACGACAGTAGTAATTGAAGGCTCTTTTAGAAGAGTTTCTACATTAATCCCCCTTCCAATGCGAATAATTTCAATAGCATCAAGCATTCTTTCGCTTCCAATTGCATAACCAAAAAGCGGCTTTGTGGAAAGGCGAGTTGCAGTTGAGACTGCGTGTAAATGACGTACGCGAACATCAATATCGCAAGGCTCAACAGGGTATCCACCAAGTGCGTGCACAGTGTTTAGGATTTCTCCAAGTCTTATTAAATTAGAGTAGTCTTCAAAATTGCCTAAAATCCTCCCTCTATCAAGGTCAGAAACATTAGGCGCGCTTGCTACCATTGTATTTACAACACTTCTTCCGCCAATTGCAACATGCCTGTCTTTGCGCCGACCATGAAGTTTAAACTTACTTGGTGTAGTGGCTATTTTTTCCATAACAAAATCGGGGTCAAAGCGTACTCTCCTTCCATCACCATCAATCATGGCGCCTTCTCTTTTAAGAATAGCAACTGCGCGGGGAGACTGGATGTCAATTCCAGTTTCACACAAGACTTTTAATGATGCCTCATGAATAGACTCAATCTCATCCTCAGAAAAAATCGACATAGGTTGGAAAGGGTTGCTTTTTTGTTTATAAGGTGCTTGCTGAAAACTAGAAACCTCTCTACTGACTTTTCCACGACCTCGCCTCATTATGTTAGTCCACCAATAAACATAGAAAAATGAATGATAATTCAATTTATTAAACTAAGCAAGAAAATATTATTTAGTTAGGGTTTCTCGCCAATAAGTTATTTTAAGTGCCTTATAATATCGGAGCTTTAAATAAATTAATACGGCCCCTATATATTTAAATATTCTAATTCTAACCATCAACTTGAAAAATGAACTGGCGCACAAGAACTGAAACAAAAATTGAGTTATTTTCGGATTGGCTTTTTGATAATGCGAAAAAAACAATCCTAGTTATAGCCATTTTTGTGGCCGCACTTAGTTCACAATTGCCAGCGCTAAAGATAGACACAACTACGGAAGGGTTTTTGCATAAGACAGACCCAATGCGCGTTGAGTATGACCTCTTTAGGGATCAGTTTGGCAGAGACGAGAAGTTAATGATCGCTGTTAAAACTGATAATATTTTTGATCTAAATTTTCTTAAAAAGCTTGAAAGTTTTCATAGCACACTGGAGAGCGAGCTTCCCAATATAAAGGACATAGATTCGTTAATAAACGCTAGAAACACATACGGAATTGAGGGCGAACTAATTGTTGAGCCCTTAATTGATAGCCTGCCTGAAACCTGGGAAGACTTAGAACAGCTTAAAGCCACAGTCGTAAATAACAGTCTTTATGAAAATTATTTGTACAGTGAAGATTTCACAATGACCACTGTTACGATAGACACAGAAACATACTCGAATAACAACTTATTTAATGAAGAGGTTGGCCTTGAGTTTGATGACGGCCTTGAGTTTGATGACGGCCTTGAGTTTGATGACGGCCTTGAGTTTGATTCCAATGCCGGGGGTGGCCAGAGGCCTTATCTAACCGATGCTGAAAATGATGAAATAATTGCAAAAACACAGGAAATTATGAAGCGGTTTGATAGTAGTGACTTTGAAATATATTTGTCAGGCTCGGCTGCAATTGCGGGTATTTTTAAGCAAGCCTTATTGAATGATTCAGTGGTCTTTATTAGCCTTATGATAGCCGTGATCATGTTGGTGCTGTTTATTCTTTTTCGTCGCATCTCCGGCGTAGTGCTGCCACTAACCTGTGTTTTCTTAACGCTTATAACAACCGTTTCCATGATGTCAATTTTTTCGGCGCCCTTTACAATGGCGACCCAGATTATGCCGACCTTTTTGTTAGCTGTTGTGACCAGTGCAGCGATCCACTTGCTAGCTGTTTTTTACAAAGACTTCGCTCATACAAAAGATAAAAAGACCTCTCTAAGGTATGCAATGGGCCATTCTGGCTTGGCGATTATTATGACCTCTTTGACAACTGCAGTTGGATTGTGGTCATTTTCATTTTCTGGAGTTGCCCCAGTGGCCGACCTTGGTGTATTTGCCAGCAGTGGAGTTATGGTTGGACTTTTGTTTACTCTTGTTTTTCTCCCTGCACTAATCTCAGTAACTAGCTTCACTCATCTTGAAAAAAAAACTGACAATGAAGGACATACTCTAATGGATAGGTCTCTTCTTGGGATAAGCAAAGTCGCAACTGGTAGGCCAAAGCTTATAGTTGCAATAAGCACTGTATTGATAATCAGTGCCGCTATTGTCGCCACTCAGCTAAGATTTTCACATTTCCCACTTCAGTGGCTTCCAGAGGATAACTTTGCGCGAGTTGCAACAGAGGCTGTTGATGAAAATCTAAAAGGGTCTCTAACGCTTGAGGTTATTGTAGACACGGGTAAAACAAACGGCCTTTATAACCCAGAAGTTCTAAGGGTAATCGACGATGTTTCTAAAAACATAAATTCAGTTACAAGCGGCAACATGTTTGTTGGAAAGGTTTTTAGCTATATCGATATTATTAAAGAGACAAACAGAGCCTTAAACGAAAACCAGGAGGAATACTATGAAATTCCTGATGATCCAGATATGATCGCACAAGAGCTTTTGCTTTTTGAAAGTAGCGGAAACAATGATCTTGCTAGCTTGGTTGACGCAAACTATTCTAAAGCGCGCTTGACATTGAAGACTCCATTTATAGACTCTCTCGAAGCAAAGGCGTTTATTGACAACGCCCAAGTATATCTTGATCAAAAGTTTGGCAAGCTTGCTACGGTGTCTTTCACTGGGATTGGAACTCTAATGACAGTTACTTTTGAGGAAGCAATATATAGTAGCGCAGTCAGCTATATTTTAGCCTTTTCATTAATCACAATTCTTATGGTGCTCCTGATAGGTGATTTAAAGATCGGGCTTATTAGCATGATTCCAAACCTACTGCCTATAGTCTTTCTGTCAGCCATCATGGTGATCTTTAAGATGCCTTTAGACATGTTTACGTTATTAATTGGAGCAATAGCTCTAGGATTGGCTGTTGACGATACAATCCACTTTATGCATAACTTTAGGAGATATGAGCTTCAGTATAATGACGTCGACAAGGCTGTTAGGCTAACGCTTATGGGTACAGGGAGAGCAATAACGCTGACTTCAATAGTTCTTGCTCTTGGTTTTCTGGTGTTGACTTTTTCTCAAATGAACAACATGTTTGACTTTGGCGTGTTAACGGCAAGTGCAATTTTAGTCGCCCTACTGGCTGACTTTTTTCTAATGCCTGCAATAATGAAGCTCATAATTAAAGACAAAACAAACATTTAAAGCGTATAAATAATAAACACAAAAAAAGGGCGCTAATGTCGCCCTTTTTTATTTAAAGTTTTGCCTTATGTTTGAGCCTGAGCCATAACTTCTTCAACAAAGTTGTCTTCTTTTTTCTCTATTCCTTCACCAACCTCATAGCGAATAAATGATTCAACTTCTGCGCCTTTAGACTTAACAAGATCTCCAACGGCAGTATCTGGATCTTTAACGAATGATTGTCCATAAAGAGTAACTTCGTTTACAAATTTTTTCATTTTACCAACAATCATTTTTTCAATTATGTTGTCTGGTTTGCCGCTTTCTTTAGCTTGTTCTATAAAGATTGCTTTTTCACGTTCAAGCAGCTCGCTTGAAAGCTGATCTTCGCTGACACATTCTGGCTTAGAGGCCGCAATATGCATTGCTATATCTTTAGCTAGCTCGTCGTCTGTTCCTGATAAAACAGTAAGAACGGCAATACGCTCACCATGTTTGTAAGCACCTAATACGCCATTTTCTGTAGTCACAATCTGGAGTCTTCTGACAGAAATATTTTCACCAATTTTTGCTATAATTCCTTGTCTAGCCTCATCAACTGTTTCGCCAGAATCTAAAGTTTGGCTTATAAAAGCCTCAACAGACTCAGGTTTATTCTTTAATGCAAGCCTTCCTAAAGCATCAACAAAGTCGATAAAGGCTGAGCCTTTTGTAACAAAGTCTGTTTCAGAGTTGACTTCGAGAATTACAGCGTTTTTGTTATCATCGCTAATGGTCAAGTTCACAAGGCCCTCTGATGCAACACGCCCGGCTTTTTTAGCTGCCTTGGCTGCGCCAGATGCTCGCATTAGGTCAATTGCTGCATCTAGGTCTTCACTTGTTTCAATTAAGGCTTTCTTGCAGTCCATCATGCCTGCGCCTGTTCTTTCTCTTAGTTCCTTAACTAAAGCTGCTGTAATTGCCATAATTAATCTCCTCTATATATGCTTAGTTGACTTACTCAGTTTCCGATTTCTTAGCTGCTGGCTTCTTAGCTGCTGGCTTCTTAGCTGCTGGCTTCTTAGCTGCTGGCTTCTTAGCTGCTGGCTTCTTAGCTGCTGGCTTCTTAGCT
>Ga0207991_1002135_pt1 | contig 11370 bp, 10 predicted proteins | sample ETN07SmetaG_FD_185786 | JGI IMG/M metagenome (GOLD analysis project Ga0207991, IMG submission 185786) | Marine microbial and viral communities from oxygen minimum zone, Eastern Pacific Ocean - ETNP2014F14-07SV275 (SPAdes) (version 2) | ecosystem: Environmental > Aquatic > Marine > Oceanic ... | reverse complement strand
TAAAGAAATGTTATGGAGATGGTCTCAATCAGAAAAAGCTAAATCGGATCCTGATTATGCACCTTTAAAAGTATTTGATATTATTGGTTATGCAAAAACAGCCACTTCACCAGTAGAAGCAGAGCCTTTAAAATATTTAAAGTCGGAAGATAAAAAAATCATGAATAGAAATAGTTTATTTTCAGTATCAAAAAAAATATTAGAAGATAATCAAGATTTTAAATCTCCAAAAGAATGTACATTTAATTTATCTGGGAAACCTCTCAAAGAAAAAATGGTTAAAATTTTAGAGAAACTTTATAATGAAAAAGTAATACTAGATCATGGAATGGAAGTTGGTAAAGAATTAGCAAATGTTTTAAGTGGTGGAGAAACAACGATAAATAAAACTCTTTCTGAAGATGATATATTTAAACTAGAATTAGACTCTTTTATGAGATTAATAGAAAACAAAAAAACACAGGATAGAATTAAACATACGCTTGCAACAGGAAAACCTTTAATTAATTAGAAATAAATGTCTAATTTATCAAAAAGTGAGATTAATCAATATAGTGAAAAAGGTTATCTAGCTCCCATTGATGCTTTAACCAAAGATGAAGCAAATGAAGTTAAAGATGAAATAGAATTTATAGAAAAAAAATGGCCTAATGAATTGGAAGGCTTAGGAAGAAATTATGTTCATTTAATCTCACCTATATTTGACAAAGCTGTTCATAATTCAAAAATTTTAGATGCTGTTGAAAGCATTATTGGAAAAAATATTTTAGCTTGTGGAACAACTCTTTTTATTAAGGATCCAGATGAAAAAGGTTTTGTAAGTTTTCATCAAGATGCAAAATACATTGGTCTTGAACCTCACAATTGGGTGACAGCATGGGTAGCAATTACAGATGCTAATGAAGAAAATGGATGTATGAGAATGTGGACTGGAACTCATAAGACAGATTTAAAACATCATAGCGAAAAATTTGATTACGGTACTGGAAATTTATTAACAAGAGGTCAAACTGTTGAAAATGTACCATTAAATGAAACAGAGCCTGTTATTTTAAATGCAGGACAAATGTCATTACACCATCCAAAGATTGTACATGGGTCAGGAGTAAATAAAAGTAAAGAAAGAAGAATGGGATTTGTAATTCAAAGTTATATTGGGAGTAATGTTGATCAAGTTTTGGGCAAAATGTATGTTCAACAAGCTCGAGGAAACGACATATTTAATTATCATGAGCACGTTGAAAGACCAAAAAAAACCATGGACGATAGAAATGTTAATATAAGAAAAAACGCTATGGATGAATTGTCAAAAATCTTTTATACTGGTCTTAAAGATAAAGGGAAATTTTAATTATGAAAAAAATAATACTTTGAAAAAGAATAAAAACCCCATTCAACCAGTAAGCGGAACTGAAGTTCCAAGATTTGCAGGGCCATCAACATTTGCTAGATTGCCAGAGTTAAGAGATGTTGAAAGCTGTGATGTGGCAATTGTTGGAATTCCTTTTGATGCAGGAACTAGTTATAGGCCTGGTGCCAGATTTGGTCCACAAAGTATAAGGCAAGCTTCTAGACATTTAAGAACGAATTACCATCCAAATTATGATGTTGAGCCATTTAAAGTTCAACAAGTTGCAGATGCTGGAGACATAACGTGCAATCCATTTAATATTAACGAAGCTATTAAGCAAATAGAAGCAGGCGCTTTAGAGCTTTTAAATAAAGTTGGAGGAATAATTAGTTTAGGAGGAGATCATACAATCGCATTTCCTTTATTAAGAGCTATTAATAAAATTAATAATGGACCCGTTGCTTTAGTGCATTTTGATGCTCATTTAGACACTTGGGATACATATTTTGGAGCCCCCTATACACACGGCACGCCTTTTAGAAGAGCAAGAGAAGAAAATTTATTTTTAGACAATGCATCGATGCATGTGGGAATTCGAGGTCCACTTTATAGCAGAGATGATTTAAAAAATGATGCAGAATTTGGTTTTAAAATTATTCATTGTGATGAGTTTCAAAGCCAAGGAACAGATAAAATAGCAGAAAGAATTAAAAAAAGAGTAGGCAATAATCCTCTATATCTTTCAATTGATATAGATGTTTTAGACCCAGCTTTTGCTCCAGGAACAGGAACTCCAGAGATAGCTGGAATGACTACTAGAGAAATGGTTAATGTCATAAGAGGTTTATCTGGTTTAAATTTAATTTCAGCAGATGTTGTGGAAGTTTCACCAGCCTACGATCATGCAGAAGTTACTTCTTTAGCAGCTGCTACTATTGTGTATGAACTAACAAATTTGTTTGCAAAATCAAAAGGATAAGCTAGTTTCTCAAAATGTTAGATAAAAAAAATTTTTACATTAATGGTAAATGGGTTTCTCCAAAAAGTTCTAAAGAAATTGAAGTTATAGATCCTTCCACTGAAAAAAGTTGTGCAGTTATATCTTTAGCTGATGCTAATGATGTAAATGCAGCTGTAACTGCTGCTAAAAATGCTTTTGAAAGCTGGTCATTTACACCTAAAGATAAAAAAGTAGAATTATTAGAAAAACTTTATGCGGTTTATAAAAAAAGATGGGCCGAAATAGCAGATGCTATTACATTGGAAATGGGAGCTCCAAAAGATTTTTCATCACAACTTCAGACTGGAACTGGTGCAAGCCATATAAAATCGTTTACTAGATATTTAAAGGAATTTAATTTTGAAAAAGTTCTTGGAGATCACGCTAAGAATCAAAAAATTTTGTACGAACCAAAAGGAGTTTGTGCACTTATTACTCCCTGGAATTGGCCAATGAACCAAGTTTGTCTTAAAGTAATACCAGCGCTTGCAGCTGGTTGCACAATGATACTAAAACCTTCTGAACTAGCACCCTTATCATCTATGATTCTTGCAGAAATGATTGACGAAGTAAAATTTCCAGAAGGTGTATTTAATTTAATAAATGGAGACGGAGCAACAACTGGGAATGCTTTAACTAGTCATCCAGATGTAAATATGATTTCATTTACAGGTTCAACTAGAGCAGGTGCTTTAATTTCTCAAAATGCAGCAAAAGATTTTAAGAGAATAAGCTTAGAACTAGGAGGCAAGGGAGCAAATATTATTTTTAAAGATGCAGACCCAGAAGCCGTTGAAAGAGGAGCTTTAAGATGTTTTAGAAACTCTGGACAATCTTGTAATGCACCAACACGTATGCTGGTTGAAAAACCAATATATAATGAAACTGTAGAAAGAGTTAAAAAGTTTGCTAATGAAATGAAAGTTGATTTAGCCGCAAAGGAAGGAGACCACATTGGTCCCGTAATATCTGAAGCTCAATTTAATAAAATTCAAACATTAATTCAAAAAGGAATAGACGAAGGTGCAAAACTAGTTGCTGGTGGCCCAGGTAAGCCTGATGGTTTAGACAAAGGTTATTTTGTTAAACCTACTGCATTTGCAGACGTAAATAATCAGATGGAAATTGCAAGAACAGAAATTTTTGGACCAGTTTTATCAATTATTCCTTTTGAAACAGAGGAAGAAGCCATTTCAATTGCTAATGATACTCCTTATGGACTTACAAATTATATTCAAACTCAAGATCAACAAAAAGCAAATAGGGTGGCAAGAAAATTAAGATCAGGAATGGTTGATGTTAATGGTGCAGGAATAGCGGTCGATGCACCGTTTGGAGGGTACAAACATTCAGGTATTGGACGAGAAGCTGGAGCTCTAGGTTTAGAAGAATTCTTAGAAGTTAAAACAGTTGGTGGCTGGAGCGAAAATTAACCAAAAAAGTATTTAGAAAATATTCAATTTACACGCGAATTAATAAGGTTTTTATGTTCAGGATGGGTTTTTATTTTCAATGTTTTCAAGCATAAATAGATAAATTGTCTTCTTTTTTTAAAAAAACATTTACTTAACAAAAAATAATTCATAGTTTTCTAAAACTAAATAGTTACTACACAAAATAGTAACAACAAAAGGAGATTATATGGGTAGATCGAAAAAACTGTACAATAAAGATTTAGCTCCAACACCTAAAAGCGATAAAAAATGGGGTTGGTTTGAAATCTTTAACGTATGGGCAAATGATGTGCAAAGTTTATTTGGTTATACTTTAGCAGCATCATTATTTTTAGCCTCAGGCTTAAATGGTTGGGCAGTATTTCTTGCATTAATTCTTGCAGGGTTTTTTATTATGTGGCTTGTTAACTTATCAGGTAAACCAAGTGTCAAACATGGTATTCCTTATCCAGTTTTTGCTAGGGTTAGTATGGGCGTATTTGGAGCGAACTTTCCAGCTATGGCCAGAGGACTTGTTGCAATGTTCTGGTATGGAGCGCAAACTTATGCAGCATCAACAGCTGTAGCTCTTTTAATCACATCAGTGACTGGAGCAAGCGGTGGCAGTGAGTACTTAGGAATGAGTGGAGTAATGTGGATTTCATTTATATTTGTTTCACTTTTCCAAGTTTACTTGTTCTGGCAAGGAATAGATTTAATTAGAAGATTCTTAAACTTTGCAGGACCAGCAGTTTATGTAGTTATGATATTTTTAATGTTAGCTATTTGGGCGCAAGCAGGAGGTGGTCTTTTAGCAGAAGTTGGTAATATATTTTCTGGTGGAATGCGTTCAGGTGGTTTTGAAGGCTTAGGATCTTTTGGTGCTTTCGTGGCAGTATTTTCTATTATGGTTGGATACTTTGCTGCAGTAGTTATTAACTTTGGTGACTTTGCTAGATTTGTTAAAAATGAAAATGAAATGAAAAAAGGAAACTTATGGGGTTTAGTAGGTAACGTTATTTTCTTCTCATTTATAACTTTAATGATTACTGGTGGAACTATTGCCGTGTTCGGTGAGTATATTGCACAACCAACAGAGATGGTTGCAAAAGTTGACAACATGTTTCTTACACTTATAGCAGCATTTGCATTCTTTTCAGCTACAGTTGGTATTAATATGGTAGCTAACTTTATACCTCCCGCATATGACCTTTCTAACTTAATGCCTAGTAAAATAAATTTTAGAACAGGTGGATTAATTACAGCAATATGTGGTTTTATTATAGGTGGGTTATGGGTTTCAGTTATTACACAAATGGGAATGTTTCCTTTTGTAAATACACTTGGAGCGATTCTTGCACCTGTATTTGGTATCATGATAGTTGACTATTATATCATCAAGAAAGAAAAGCTTAATGTTGATGCTTTATTCGATGCTAGTCCAAAAGGAAAGTATTATTATAATAATGGTTTTAACCAAAAAGGAATGTTAGCCTGGGCAATCTCTGGCTACATTGCAATTGGAACAGTTTGGCCAAACATTTTGATTTTTGATGGATTAATAAATTTCTTCGCTAACTTAGGCGGCGGCGGAGGTTATGCTTGGATGATTGGAGCATCTTTAGGCGCTATAATTCATCTTGGTATATCAAACAAATAATTAAAAATCTTTCTTGAAGATTAATTTAAAAAAAGACCCGTCGAATAAATACGACGGGTCTTTTTTATTTATAGATGTTCATTAATTAAATTTTTTCATTTTGTTTAATGGTTTTAATATTAATCCATTAGACAATAAATTTTCTTTTATTGATTTAGCTGTAGCAAGTGAGCTTTCATTGTCTCCGTGAATACAAACCGAGTCAATTTCACAAGGTATCTGTTTTCCAGAAAAACAATTAATCGCTTGATTATTTACCATACTTAAAACATGTTTTTTAGCCATATTTGGGTCAGTTATTAAAGCGTGATCTTTTGCTCTAGAAACAAGATTTCCATCATCTTCGTAATTTCTATCCGCAAAGATTTCACATGCAATTTTCATATTTAATTTTTTCGCAGCAATCTCCATTTGCGAACCTGTTGGAACTAAAAAAATAATATTTTTATCGATATTATTAATTGATTTTGAAATTGTATTAGCTAAATCAAAATCTTCACAAGCCATGTTATTAAGAGCTCCATGCGGTTTAATATGTGTTACATTTTCACCATGTGTTTGAGCAATTTTTTGCAATATCTCATATTGGGTAGTAATTAATTTAGTTATTTCAGAAGAAGAAAGATTAATTTTTTTTCTTCCAAAATTCTCAGGGTCATTAAAAGATGGATGTGCCCCTATACTTACGCCGTTTGATTTTGAAATTTTAATTACCATATTCATTGTTTCCTCATCTCCTGCATGATAGCCGCAAGCTATATTAGCTGAATTAACAATGTTTAATAACTCAGGATCATTCTTTATAGAATGAAACTTTGATTTTTCACCTAAATCACAATTGATATTAATTTCCATAATTCAAACTCTAGAGTATAACATGGCATGATAAAAAATATATCAAATCTTGGTGATGCGGCTATTTATTGTGATTTTGGTAAAGACGTTAATGAAAAAATTAATTCAAATGTAATTAGCTACTTTAATCATTTAAAAAAATTAATTAGAGAAAACAAAATTGAAGGTATTACAAATTTAACACCATCTTATAATAAGTTAATAATAAGTTTTGATTTATCAATAACAAATTTCAAAAAAATAACAAAAATATTAGAAAACTTAAAAGTTATAAACAACAACCGACAAGATTCAAAAAAGATAAAAATACCTTTATGTTGCGATGAAGAATATGCATTAGATCTAATTTCTTTATCTAAAAAATTAAATATCTCAAAAAATGTAATTATAGATCTACATCTTAACAAAGAATATTATTGTTATATGACTGGTTTTATAGCTGGCATGCCTTTTTTAGGAGACATACATGAGAGCATTAGAGTTGATAGATTACAAACTCCTAGAGTAAAAGTTCCTAAAGGATCAATAGGTATTACTGAACAATTTTGCAATATTTATACTTTTGAAAGCCCAGGAGGTTGGAATATTATAGGAAACACTCCATTAAAAGTTTTTGATAAATTAAACTTAAACAGTCCTTCGCTAATTAAACCTGGCGACAGAGTAAGTTTTTACAAAATAACAAAACAAGAATATTTAAATTGGAATGAGTGATACATATTTTGAAATATTGAGATCGGGAACAAATTCCAGCATACAAGATAAAGGAAGAACTCACCTTTATCATATTGGAATAACAATAAGTGGAGCTATGGATCAAAGAATTTTTTCTATATCAAATGCACTAGTTAATAACAATCTTAATGAAGGAGTAATTGAGTTTGCTTATCAAGGTCCTTTATTACAATTAAAAAATGGAAGTGCAAATTTTGTTATAACTGGAAATGTAGTTTTTAATATTTTGAGAAAAAATTCAATAATTGAAGAAGGCAAGTGTTTTCAAAGTTATTTTTTAGAGAAAGAAGATCAAATAGATATAATTTATACAAAAGACTCAGTTTTTGGATATTTGGCTATAGAAGGCGGTTTTAAAATAGAAAAAGTCTGGGATAGTTATTCTGTAAATACTAAAGCAAAAATAGGCCCAAATAACGGAGAAAAATTTTCTGCAGGAGAAAAAATTTATATTAAAAAATCAGAAGTTAATAATTTTGTAAAAAAAAAAATTGAATACAAAAATTCAGTAGAAGCAACTATTAGAATAACAAAAGGAACTAATTTTGATTATTTTTCAAAAGAAGCAAAAAATAAATTTTTTAAAGAAGAATATTTAGTCACCAATTTATCAGATAGAATGGGAATGAGACTAGAAGGTCCAAAATTAGAAAATATTGTTAATACTAATATTAAATCAGAGGGGTTAGTCAAAGGTGTTGTCCAAGTCCCAGCAGATGGAAATCCAATTGTAATGTTTTCAGACCATGGAAGTATAGGAGGGTACCCAAAAATTGCAGTAGTTATAACAGCTGATCATGATAAGGTTGCTCAATTAGCACCTGGTTCTAGAATAAAATTTAAAGAAGTAAATCTTGATGAGGCAGAAAGCTTATTTAAAACTTATTCCAAAGACACAAAAAGTTATTTAGAAAAAATTAAATGAGTATATTAAAAAAATTACCAGGGTCCTTGCTTATTTTTATTGGAGCCATTTGTTTAAGTTTTGGAGGAACAATTGTTAAATCCTTTGAAGGTGCAAACCTTTGGCAAATACTTTTTTGGAGACAATTTTTTTTTTCAATTATTGTAGCTTTATATTTGTTTGTTACTTATAAAAAAAATTTCTTTAAGTCATTTTATATTTCAGGACTCCCTGGGTTTATAGGGGGTCTATTTTTAGGAATTGGTTTTGTAGCTTACGTATTTTCTATGTATACAACTACTGTAGCAAATACTAATTTTATAATTACTACAGAAACAATTTTTTTAGCAGTATTTGGATATTTTTTATTAAAAGAAAAAATTAATTTAATAACTCTTGTTTCAATTATTCTAGGTATGTCGGGCGTTTTACTGATACTTGGAAGTTCTCTGTCTATTCAATCTAGTGAACAGTTTTTTGGAAACATTATAGCTTTTATAATGCCCATTTCTTTTGCAATACTAGTAATAGTAATTAGGAAATATCCAAATGTAGATATGATACCAGCACAATTTGTAGCAGGAATTTTTGCAGCAATAATCGGTTTATTTATTGCTGGAAATTTATCTATCTCACTACATGATCTTTTTTTAGCTTTCTTAGCGGGTTTTTTTCAAATTGGGTTTGGATTTATTTTAATTACCATAGGATCTCAAACTACACCTGCGGCTGTAGTAGGTGTTTTAATGTTAACCGAGTCTATTTTTGGTCCTCTATGGGCTTGGTTGTTTATAAATGAAGTGCCACCAATAAGCGTACTTGTTGGAGGATCTATTATCGTTTTTTCAATTTTGCTTCAGTCATTTTTTAGTAGAAAAACTATTACTTCATAAATTTCATTGCCCAACTTATAAATTTTAAATAAATCCAGTTTGGTAATATTTTAATAAATTTCATCATATAAGTAAGAGACTTAGGAAAGTGTATTTCAAAACTCTTTTTTTTAGTTAATCCTATATATATTTGTTCAGCTGCAAATTCTGGTGATTTTATCATAGGCATTTTAAAATCATTTTGATCGGTCATCGGTGTTTTTATAAAACCAGGATTAATAAGAGAAACTCTCACATTAAATCTTTTCATATCAAAATATAAACTTTCAGCAAAACTTGATAATGCGGATTTAGAAGCGCAATAAGCGCCAGCAGCAGGCAAACCTCTGTATCCAGCAACTGACGAAACTATTGATATTTGGCCACTTTTTTTTTCTTTATAATAATCAATAATAGAATTAATCGAATTTATAGTTCCAAAGAAATTTGTTTCCATAATCTGCCTTATTGTATCTAAACTAAATTTTTTTTCAGATTGAGGATCGTGTATTCCAGCACAGAAAACACAAATTTCAATATTTTTTAGTTTGTTTAAAATTTCAACTGATACGGTTTTACATTTTTCACTATCGGTAACATCTAATGAGAAAGAGTGTATATTTGGATGTTTTTTATTTAGCTCCTTTAATAAATTTTCTCTCCTTGCTGAAGCAGCAACTTGCCAACCTTCATTAGAAAATTTTATTGCTAACGCTTTTCCTATTCCGCTGCTAGCACCGGTAATCCAAATAACTTTATTAGTCATAATAAAATTATACCTAATAAGGGTGTGATGAAAAATAAATTTTTAATACAACTTGGAGTATAGTTTTAGAAGCCATAACATTTAATCATTCCTTATTTACTTTGTTGTTCATTTGCATTAATTCTGAATTTAAATTTATTAATATTAAATTAATTATGGATGATGTTGTTATTATAGGAGGTGGAATAATAGGAGCTTCCACAGCTTATTTTCTATCGAAAGAAGGTAGAAAAGTGCGAGTTTTTGAACGTGATCCTACTTACAAAAAAGCTTCTTTCCCTTTGTCTCTAGGAGGTTTTAGAAGACAATTTTTTCAAAAAGAAAACATATTATTAGGTAAATTTGCTAAGGAATTTATTTTCCAATTACCCGATTTATTAAAAACAAAAAAAAATGGAAAACCAACAGTGAGTACGGTTCCCAACGGCTATCTTTTATTGTTTGGTCCCGAACATGCAGAGGAACAATACGAAGCTTTAAAAAATCATAAGGCGTGTGATGCAGAAACAAAAAACGTGAAAGCGGAAGAGTTGCAGAATTTTTTTCCTTGGATTAACACAGATGGTTTAGAAACAGCAACGTTTACGGATAACAAAGTTGAAGGATGGATTGACCCACATATGTTTCATGCAGCACTGAAAAATAAAGCAATTGAATTAGGCGCTATCTTTGAAAAGAAAGATATTAAAAGTATTGATGAGATTAAAGCAGATACGATTGTTTCTGCAGCTGGATGTTGGACTAAAGAATTATTAGATGATATCCCAGTGGTTCCACAAAAACATACAGTTTTTAGAGTAAAATGTCCAAAACACATTCCCGAAATGCCATTAACCGGAGATTTAACCACAGGCGTATATTGGAGACCTGAAGGCAAAGAATATCTAGCAGGATCTCCAAATTCCAAGTTTGATGCTCCAGATTTAGAACCCGAGTGGAATGATTTTGAAGAATTAGTTTGGCCAGCTCTAGCAAATAGAGTTCCTGTATTTGAAGAATTAAAACTTACGGGTGGTTGGGCTGGCTATTATGATTGTAATAAATTAGATAATAATGCAATTGTTGGCAAACATCCAAAAATGAAAAATGTTTATTTAGCTACAGGATTTACGGGCAGGGGTTTAATGCAAGCACCCGGTATAGGTAGAGGACTAACTGAATTAATTACTACAGGAAAGTATCAAACAATTGATCTATCTAGTTTTAGTGTAGAAAGAGTTTTGTCAGCTAAAAAAAGAACCGAACCTTACGTTTTGTAATTGATATTAAGCCGAAGTTACTTCAGCCTGATTTTTTTCTGCTACAACTTCTGTTTTAAATTTATTTGAAATTTTTTGTACTTCTACTGCAGAAACTTTGTATTCAGCACACATTGTTTCTTCATCTTTACCGTGTCCAGTAACCATATTAACCATATGTTCTGGAGAGTGGAATGTAGTAAATACAATACCTTCTTTTACCTTATCTGTTACCTCAACCTTTAAAGAAACCTCTCCTCTTCCAGAATAGAGCCTTGCAACATCACCCGTGTTTAATCCTCTATATTTTGCATCTTTTGGATGAACTAACAAAATGTCTTCGTCTACAATTTCAATATTGTTAGTTCTTCTCGTCATAGTTGCTGCATTGTAGCGTTGTAATACTCTATTTGTAGTTAGTATTAATGGAAAATCTTTTTTGTTTTTCTTTAATTCATTTAATACCTTTTGGTTTTTTATGAAGCGATCTATAAGTAACATAAGCCAAATATAATATGCTTTTGAAGGAAGCGTAAGTCTAGTTGTTTCTGTACCT
>Ga0207991_1002134_pt1 | contig 11370 bp, 8 predicted proteins | sample ETN07SmetaG_FD_185786 | JGI IMG/M metagenome (GOLD analysis project Ga0207991, IMG submission 185786) | Marine microbial and viral communities from oxygen minimum zone, Eastern Pacific Ocean - ETNP2014F14-07SV275 (SPAdes) (version 2) | ecosystem: Environmental > Aquatic > Marine > Oceanic ... | reverse complement strand
AACGCCATCACCGTGGCCGTGTCCATGGGCGGCTCGACCAATTCGGTGCTGCACTTGATAGCAATCGCCCGGGAGGTTGATATCCAATTGACCCTGGACGACTTCGATCGCATCAGCCGCAACACCCCTTACATCGCCGATATGAAGCCGGCCGGGCAATACGTCATGTCCGACCTCAACCGTTACGGCGGCATCGCCCTGGTCATGAAGCGGCTATTGAACGCCGGCTTACTCCACGGCGACGCCATGACCGTGACCGGCAAGACCCTGCGGGAAAACGTCGAATCCATGGAGACGATCGAAGACCAACCGGTGATCTACCAGATCGATGCGCCCCGCAGCCCCACCGGCGGGTTGGCCATCCTTCGGGGCAACATCGCCCCCGACGGCGCGGTGATCAAGGTCGCCGGGCATCAGGAACGGGTCTTCGAGGGTCCGGCCCGGGTCTTCGACCAAGAGCCGGCCGCATTCCAGGCCATCCAACGAGGCGATATCAAGGCTGGAGACATAGTCATCATCCGCTACGAAGGCCCCAAGGGCGGGCCGGGCATGCAAGAGATGCTGTCTGTTACCGCCGCCATCGTTGGACAAGGATTAGGCGAGGACGTTGCGCTGATCACCGACGGCCGGTTCTCCGGCGCGTCCCACGGCCCCATGGTTGGTCACGTAGCGCCTGAGGCAGCGGTGGGTGGACCCATCGCATTGCTGCAGGAAGGCGACATCGTGACGCTAGACATCCCGGGCCGTAAATTGAACGTGAAACTCACCGACGAAGAACTGGCGGCCCGGCAGAGTAAGTGGCAGCCGATTCCACCCAACTACACCACGGGCGCGCTGGCCAAATACGCCAAGCTGGTGTCATCCGCTTCGCAAGGAGCGGTGACCCACTAAAAAGGTTTAGCCCGCGGGCTAGTTTAACAAAGCGACGGCCTTCCCCCCAGGAAGATTGGAGATTTGGAAACATGGCTCAACAACCCAGGGACTACGGTAAAGAAGCGATCGACCGCCACCGGGAAACTCGGGGCAAGGTCAGCATCGCCCCTAAGATGGTAGTAGAAACACTGGACGATTTGTCCATCGCTTACACGCCCGGCGTAGCCTCGGTCTGCATGACCATCCACGCCGACAAATCGGAATCTTACCACCTGACAAACCGGGCCAATACCGTGGCGGTGGTCACCGACGGATCGGCCGTGTTGGGACTGGGCAATATCGGCCCCGAAGCAGCCATGCCGGTGATGGAAGGCAAGTCCATCCTTTTCAAGGGCCTGGCCGACATCGACGCCTTTCCGATCTGTCTAGCTACTCAGGACAACGACATCATAATCCAGACGGTGCGCGCGCTGGCCCCCAGCTTTGGCGGCATCAACCTGGAAGACATCGCCGCACCGCGATGCTTCGACATTGAGGATGCTTTGCAGGACCTGGGCATTCCCGTCTTCCACGACGACCAACACGGCACGGCGATCGCCGTACTCGCGGGGGTAATGAACTCGCTCCTAGTTACCGGCCGTAAGATCGAAGACACCAAATTCGTCTTCGCCGGAGCTGGCGCCGGAGGTATCGCCTCCACAAAACTGCTCATGGAACAAGGCGCCACCCATGTGACCCTGGTAGACAGCACCGGAATCATCCACAAGGACCGGTCGGACCTGACGGCGGTGAAATCCGCCATGCTTGAGACCACTAACCCGGATAATACCCAGGGCGGCATGGCTGAGGCGATGCGCGGGGCCGATGTATTCATCGGTCTTTCAGCGGCCGACGCTGTAACCGCCGAGATGGTCTCTTCCATGGCCAAGGACTCAATAGTGTTCGCCATGGCCAACCCCATCCCGGAGATCTGGCCGGACGAAGCCCGCGCCGCCGGTGCCTCCGTTGTAGGCACCGGTCGCAGCGACTTCCCCAACCAGATCAACAACAGCCTGGTCTTTCCGGGCGTGTTCCGGGGGGCGCTGGACTCCCACTCGACCAGAGTGACCACTGGGATGAAGCTGGCCGCCGCCAACGCGTTAGCGGCTCTGATTGCAGAGCCCACACCTGAGATCGTCATCCCCTGGTCTCTGGACAAGCAGGTAGCACAGACCGTCGCCAAAGCAGTGTCTGACGCCGCGTAGCGCCGTAATGCTATCTCCGTCCCCGTCCCGCGTAACCGTAGAGTCCCTGGACCGTTTCCGGGCTAATCTGCAATCGCTGGTTGCCGAGAAGGCCAAGGCGTTGCCGAGCCTCCGATACTGCGACCTGCGCATCGAGGTCAGGGAAGAGAAGGGCGCGGTGGCGGAGAACGGCTCGGAGAAGGGTAGCTCCGAGGACTACGCCTTCGACTTTGGCGTCCGCGTCATTGCCGGCGGACGCACTTCCTCCTCCGGTTATTACGGCAAGGTTTTGGGCACAACGGACCTGAGCCGTTTGGAAGATGTGGTCTGGGAAGGCATCCGCCAGGCCCACGGCCGCGCCCGTGCCAGCGCCAGGCAGAAATCGCAGATGCGGGGCCGCTACGGGACTCTAGGCAGCAGCCTCACGCCAAGTGACCTCGCCCCGGTGGTTGTCCACCAGGACACGGTCCCGGCCAACTTCAAGGTCGACCCCCGGCAGGTTCCCTTGGCTGACACCATCGCCATGGCCGTGGACGGCTGCAAGCAGATGCAGGGCCAGGGCAGCAACATCGTCTATTCCGCCTGCTCGGCCTCGACGTTCCTGCTCAGGGAACTATTCCTCAGCTCGGACGGCGCGGACATCGACCAGAGCTTCGCCCAGACCGAAGGGTTCGCCATCGCCATCTGCTCCGGCGAGCACGGCAACTATGAACTCTACGACTTCACCGGCCACCAACGCGGCTGGGAGATATTGACCGAGGGCTATTCCAACGGTCCTATCATCTTGCCTAACTTCATGGATTTCTGCCGGACCCTTGGCGCGGACGCAGTGGAAGTGGCCTCTGCACCGCCCCTAAAACCGCCCGAAAAAGAGGTAACGGTCGTCACCAACCCTCACTTCAACACCCTGCTGGTTCACGAGGTGGTCGGCCATCCCTCGGAGTTGGACCGGGCGCTCAAGTACGAGACGGGTTACGCCGGACGTTCTTGGTTCCTAAAGGACATGCAGGACAACCAACTGGGCAACCAGATCGCATCGTCGATGGTCACCGCCTATTCGGACCCAACCATGGAAGGCTACGGCTCTTTCAGCTACGACCACGAGGGAACACCGGCCCGACGCGCCTACATCCTGAGAGACGGCGTGCTGGAGGAGTTCCTGAACAACCGCCAGACGGCGGCCATCATGGGGGTTGAGCCCAACGGGTCGGCCCGCTCCACTGAGGCACAATTGGTGCCTCTGATCCGCATGACCAACACAATCTTCGGCCCGGGACAACAGGACCCTCAGAGCATAATCGCCGACGTTGAAGACGGCTACTACATCGCGGGACACCGGACGCCGTCCATCGCCGAATCCCGAGAGAACTTCCGCATCACGGCGGTGAAGGTCTACGAGATCAAGAACGGCCAGTTGGGCCGGCTGTACCGGGACGGCGGCATCACCTCGGACAGCCGCGATTATTTCATGTCCATCAACGCCATGGGCAACGACCTGCGGGTGAACCCCATACCCAACTGTGGCAAGGGCCAGCCTATGCAGGCCAAGCGAATGAGCAACGGCGGACCGACGATGAGAGGCATCGCCCGTCTAACGGGGCCGGGCTAGCTGGACTGGAGTCATGGAAGCTATGACAGTGGCCTTGATAATCATCGGTGCAGTCGCCCTTTTATCCACGGGGTTGGCGATAATCTTGATGTTCCGCCTGCTCAAATCTCGAGGCGACTCTCAAAGCCAAGATAGCGCCCTTGGCCATCAGGTGGGTGAGATCCGCCAGGGCATGGACCGGGTCAACGAGGCCATTCAGAACCTGAATGTCGACCGGGCCAAACAGTCGGAACGTCTCGAAACCATGCTCACCAGCTTGAATAGCAGCTCCTCGGCCCTCAGGGACATCCTGGCCAACACCCAAGCTCGGGGACAGTGGGGTGAGCGTATGGCCGAGGACGTGTTCCGGATAATCGGCTTTGTCGAACACGTGAATTATGTGAAGCAGGCCACCGTCACCGATGGGAGTTCGCGCCCTGATTTCACCATATTCATGCCAGAAAACAAGAAACTGAATATGGACGCTAAATTCCCATTGACGAACTACATTCGGTTGGTGGAAGCAGATACTGAAGAAGAGGCCCAACAACATAGCCTCGCCTTTCTGCGTGACGTTCGAGACCGGGCCAAAGAAGTTGTCGGCCGGGATTACATCAACCCCGAAGACAATACCCTGGACTACGTCCTAGTTTTCATTCCCAACGAGCAGATGTTTCACTACATCCAACAGCACGGGGCCACGGTGGTGGAAGAAGCGCTTCGCAACCGGGTGGTGCTCTGCTCACCCATCAGCCTGTTTGCGATCCTTAGCGTCATCCGACACGCTCTGGATAACTTTGCCATCGAGCAGGCCTCCAACGAGATACTGTCCGAGCTGGCTATCTTCGACCGGCAATGGAAGCTTTTCGCAGCGCAGATGGAGACCGTGGGCCGGCGTATCGAATCAGCACAAACCGGCTTCGAGTCCCTTAAAGGCACCCGAAGCCGGGCGTTAGACCGTCCATTGCAACGCATCCAGGAAATCCGCAAACAGCGGGACATCCCCGACGCCCCCGAGGTCGATTCAATCGAATCGGAAGACCCCGTTGCCCTGCCCGAAACCGAGTTGGTTGAAACGTATACCGAAGATAAATGATGCCCTACCAGCCGAAAGGAAATAGATAGATTGTTATCTGTAGCCGAACTGCGCCGCGCCGTTAAGAACGCCCTGGCCTTTGCTTCGTCCCAGCCCGATGTGGCCGAGGCCGAGGTTTTTGCTTCGGCTGGGGCAAACCTGACGGTCCGCCTCAATTACACCTCCCACATTCCCAGCAACGGCGTGGAGGAGCCCAAGTCCACTGAGGGTTACGGTCTGGGCATCCGGGCGACATTCCGAACTCCGGGCGGCATCAAGACCGGGTTCGGCAGTGAGCCCACTGACCTATCGGTGGATGGGGCCGCACGGGCTTTAGACAAGGCCCGCTACGGCGCGGTCTCGGACACCGAGTTCGTTTCGCTGCCCAAATTGGAATCGCCCCAGTGGGCGGCCACAACAAACGGCGAGCCTCTGGCCAATTACGACCCGGCGTTGATGCGTATCGGCGGCAAGGGTCTAGTTGACGCCGGTTGGCGCATGATGGACCGGGCGCTGGACGCGTTTCAGTCGTCGGAAGACCTGATGGGGATAGCCGGTTCGGCGGAAAAGATGTCTGAGTTGGGACTGATCTTGGGCGGGGACGTAGTCATGCTCCAGGACCGGATGGCCATTGCGTCAACCCACATCCCCAAGGTTCAGGCCGAACAAAACACCCTCGTAATGTCATTCGCCACGGCCATGATCGAGAGCCAGGCCAGCAAGGGCAGCGGGTGGTCCGTGGCCAGTAAGTTGGCCGAATTTACTGGGGAAGCTGCTGCCGAGGCCGCGCGTAACGCTATCGAGTCCATGGACGGCCAACGGATCCCCACCGGCGAATACAACGTAATCCTAGGACCTCAAGCCGTGGCTGAGATTCTGGAATGGGTGCTGATGCCGGGGCTCTCCTTGGACATGTTCTACGCCGGCGCTTCGCCCTTCATGGGCAAGCTGGGCCAGGCAGTGGCGTCATCGGACTTCAACCTGTACGACGACGGGGCGGCGCCCGGACTGCCCAGTTCCAAGTCAATCACCGACGAGGGCCTGCCCACCGGGCGGACTGATCTGATCCGCGGCGGCGAACTCTCGGGCCTGTTGGCCGACTACTACAATTACCAACGCATGTTAAACGACCCCACTGGCCGGGAGAAGCTGGGAGTCAACCCGGCCGACGCCCTGGCGAAGATTGCCCCGCGCAACGGGTTCCGGCCCGGCAACGGCGGCGGCCGTAACTTTGGCGCCATGCCGGGCGCGGTATCCAGCAACCTGGTCATCGAGGGGGCCCCCGGCCACAGCCAAGAAGAATTGCTGCGGCTGGTGGGAAACGGCGTCTACATCGGCCGTATCTGGTACACCTACCCGGTTAACGGCACCACCAGCGGCGACTTCAGCGGGACGATCATCGGCGATTCCTATCTGATCAAGGACGGCCGGTTCGCCGCCCCGCTCAAGCCCAACACGGTACGCATGAACGACAATGTGCTCCGGCTGATCAACAACACCCTTGGCATAGCGGCCCAGCGCCGGGCCACTGTCCGCTGGTCGTCGGACCAGGTTACCTGGGCGCCGGAGATTGCGGTATCCGGCTTCGGCCTTGAAGAGATTTCCGAGTACATGGAGAGCGTCTAATGGCCTTTGAAAACATCAGTTTCGAAAAGATGGACGGCGTTGGCATCATCACGATGAACCGCCCCGAGTCTAGGAACGCACTGACTCTGGAGATGGTAGCCGAGATGGGGGAAGCGATCGAGGCCTGCAAGAGAGCCGATGTGCGTTCCGTGCTCCTCACAGGGGCCGGCGGAGGGTTTTGCTCCGGCGCTGATCTGAAATTCCTCGTGGAGAACCTGGAGAGCGGCGGCCCAGAAAAGATTCAAACCTATATCCGCGATCTGGCCAACAACTTGCACCACGATGTCGTTATGGGGCTACGCCAATTGGGAAAGCCGGTGGTCGCCGGCATAAACGGCGTGGCGGCGGGTGCGGGCTTCAGTCTGACCTTGGGTTGCGACGTCCGGGTGGCGGCCAGCAACGCCCGGTTCCTGATGGCCTATGCCAACATCGGCGCGCCGGCCGACGGTGGATCAACTTATCTGCTTCCTCGCCTGGTCGGCGCCAGCCGGGCCATGGAGTTCTACCTGGCCAGCCAGCCAACCAGCGCCCAAGCAGCCCTGGAGATGGGGTTGGTCAGTCAGGTGGTTGCAGATGACCAATTGCACAAACACGCCATGGAAACCGCCGTCCGCCTGGCCCAAGGCCCGACATTAGCCTATGGGCGGGTAAAAGCGCTATTCGAGAGTTCCTGGCAAAACGATATCGAGACCCAACTGGACGCCGAGACCGCTGTCTTTGAGGAAATATGCCTCACAGAGGATTTCCAAGAGGGCATTAGGGCTTTCACAGAACGCCGACAGGCACGCTTCCAGGGGAAATAGGGCTACTCTAGTTCCGCCACCGTAACGCCGTCGCCGCCGGGGCCTTCTCCGTCGTCGGCCGACATCACCAGCGGATGGCCGCCCAGGTACTCCCGGATGGCCCGCCGCAGCGCGCCGGTGCCTTTGCCATGGATCAGCCGGATAGAACCGGCGCCGTCCAATGCGGCGTCGTTCAGGGCTTCGTCAACCCGGCTAATGGCCTCGTCCACCCGCAGGCCCCGTAAGTCCAATTCGGTATTCGAATTCTTTTTGGGCGCACGGTCCAGGTACACGCCCCGTGACGCCGCCGCCGGGTGTCTTTCGGCCTGCCGGACCAACTGGTACACCGGAATCTTGGCCCGCATAGTCCCTAACAGCACCTCTACCCTGTCCTGGTTATCGGCTGGGGAGATGACCTCCACCGGTTGAGCGATCCCGCGGACGTAGACCCGGTCTCCCTCTTTCAAGATCGATTGCCAAGGGACCCGTTCGACTTCGATGGGCGACCAGGACGCTGATTCCAATTGCCGTTGCATATCCCTGACTTCGGTCCGGTGGGCCTCGATCTCCTGCCGGGAAGCCAAGTTGGCCCTGGCCTCGGCGTTGACCCGCGATTCGGCATCTTGCCGGAACTCGGCGGCTTCCAACGAGCGTTCGGCCCTGGCCAGCCGGTCCAATATCCCGCTGATACGGCCCTGCAATTCCTGCCGCGATTCCTCCACCAGGTTGGCCTTGGCCGATTCCACGTCGGCTAATTGGGCGTCCAACTCCCGCTGCATACGCACGGCTTCCGACCTAGCAGTCTCGGCCTCTTCCCGCAGTTCCTCCACCACCCGGCGCTCCTGTTGGAGCTCTTGCAACAAACCCTCGGTGGCCTGCTCCACCGGGGAGATGCCGCTGCGAGCGTCGTCGATGACTTCTTGGGGTACGCCCAGCCGCGCGGCAATGGTTAGCGCGTAACTGCGTCCGGGAAGGCCCAAGGTCACGTGGTAGGTTGGCTCCAAAGTGCTGGGGTCAAGGTCCACACTGGCGTTGACCATGCCCGGCTCGTCCTGTACGAACCTGGCCACGCCCCGGTGGTGGGTGGTGCCAACCACGAAGGAGCCGATCTTTTGGAAATACCGCAGCACAGCGCTGGCCAGTGCGGAGCCCTCCTCCGGGTCGGTGCTGGTGCCCAGTTCGTCGATCAGTACCAGGGAATGGACCGTGGCCCGGGACATGATGCCCTTAACGTTTGTGATGTGGGAGCTGAAGGTGGATAGCGATTGCTGGATGCTCTGCTGGTCACCGATGTCCGCGTAAACGCCGTCGAACCGAGGAAGATGCGCCTCTTCGGCGGGCACGTGCAGTCCGGCTTGGGCCATCATGGCCAGCAATCCCACCGTCTTCAGCGTTACCGTCTTGCCGCCAGCGTTGGGGCCGGTGATCAGCATCACCTGCTGCTCCCGGTCCAGGTCGATACTGACGGGGACCACGGCGCCGGTGAGCAATGGATGGCGGGCGCGGACCAGTTTCAAGCTCCTTTCTGCCACTTCCTGGTCGACTACCCACGGAACAACCGCATCTATGGCTGCGGAATAACGGGCCTTGGCAATGTCCAGGTCAAGCCTGGCCATCAGGTCCAGGGTCAACAACAGGTCTTCGCCGGACATTCCGACCATCCCCGACAACTGGCGCAACACCCGCTCGACCTCCCTGCCCTCGGCCAGCCGGGCCTCCCGCCAGCGGTTACCGACCTCGATGGCCGGCATGGGTTCGACAAAAACAGTCGCCCCGCTGTCGGACACGTCATGGACGATGCCAGGCACGCGGTAGCGCATCTCGGCCTTGATCAGCAACACCATCCGGCCGTTGCGTTGGGTGATCAGCGGCTCTTGAACGACCTCGGCCCGCTGCAGACGGCGCAGGTTGCGTTCCATGATCTCGTTGAGCCGGTTCTGGGCCTGGCGCGCCTCCTGGCGAAGGTTGTGCAACACTGGACTGGCGTTGTCCAGCACCTCACCGGTTGGACTGATTGCACCCGAGATTGCCCGCTCCAAGTCGCCCAACTCTGGGATGATCTCCGAGATGCTGGACAGCATCGGTATCTCTTCGTGGCGGCCCAGTTCCGTGCGGTCGTAGCGGGCGGCCCGGAGCAATTCTCTGACCAGGAACAGTTCCTCGCCGCGCAGTAGTCCGCCCAAGAGCGCCCGCTGGAACAACTCCCGGAAATCCTCGTCCGGCCCAAATTCCAGGTTGCCGCCCTGTTCCAGATACTGCCGGGCCTCAGAGGTCTCCTGCTGGCGGGTGGCGATCTCCAACAGGTCTCGGGTGGGTGTTAGCGCCCTGGCTCGTTCGCCGCCGACCACGGTTTTGGTGTGACTTGACAGCAGTTCCCGGACCTTGTCGAACTCCAGGAGTTGGCCGGCAAAGTCGAACCCGCCCAAGTCGTTGTTGAACGGCCGGACGTCAGCGCGAGACCGGAAATAATGGCCACCAGACCTGGTTGGGTTATTGGTTTCCAGTTCAGCGTCGCTCAATATTCACCAATCGAGGGCCCAAACGCGGCTCTCGTAGAGGGTCTCTCCCAGGTCATCCAAAGTGTCGCGTTTTGGGTCCCGGATGTTCAATCTTCGTTTCAGGGTGATGTTCTTATACTCGTCCAGACGGGGGCAGACCTTCAAAAAGCCGTTCAGCGTGAACTTCTCTCCGCCTAAAACCACGTGGTCCAGTTCGCTGGCCACCGGCTCGAATTGGGCGCGGATGGTCTCGCAGACCTTGACGTACAGCCGCCGCATCTGGCCTTCCCGGACGCGGGTGAAGCGCAGTTGGGACGTGCCGCCAGCATGGTGCTTGCCCTTCACGTAGCGGGAGTCGGTCTTGGATGTGACCAGGTCTCCGCCCCGGTAGACGGCCACCGAGTAGCGCCCCAGCCGCACCAACACCACCCCAACGGTGCGTTCAGCGTCCAACAACGTCCAGAGCGGCCCCTCGTTCCAGATATCGAACCGGAAGCTTTCAGTTATGGGAAAAGGCGGCGCGATGACTAAAGCCCGCTCCCCAGCGCGAAAACCAACCAGCCCGCTCCCACTATTCTCCGGCGTTTTACCCAATCGTGCCAGCCGCTCCCGCCATTCGGAGGACTCGGCAGTGTCGCCAGGCTTCAGGTAGACTGACGACGCAACTTCTCCCTCGGCGGGCTTTCGCACGTTCAGAAGATTGCGCAGCCGGTCTTTGGTGAGCCAGTCTCCGCTGAGTCCGGCGGCAGGCGTGGCGGTCCTGTTTCTAGCTTCGGTCATTATATTCAGGAAATTGTACCACTGTGGATTCCTGCTTCCCTGGAGTTTGCCGCGGCCTTAGAATGGCCTCACAAACTAAGGCACATCTGGAGAAACGATGGCACCAGAACAAGAACTGACCCCACTCCAACGGCGGGCACGCGTTCTGGAGCGGCTGGACAAGGGGCATAAGGACCTCCATGCCTCACTAGAAGGACTCGATCCCGTGGACGCCTTCTTGGGCTCTCGGTGGTCCGTCTGGGAGGTGCTTAACCACCTGGATACCGAAAAGTTCGTCGCGGCGCTGGAACAGATCGTGGCCGGTGACAAGGACATGCTGCCTCCGTTCAACACCCGCGAAGCGAAGCTCAAAGCAGACATTGCCCATCTGGACGACAACTACCGGCGGTTCCGGGCATTGGTAGAGAGTCTGACCGAAGAAAAGATGTCCCAGTTGGTGACTGCCCCAAATCCAGAGAACGCCTTCCCCGCTTTGACTCTGGTGGAGTTGGTGGAGCGGTCGTCCGGCCATTGGACTTCCCACGCCCAGCAGATTGTGTTGACTCGCCAGTACGTTGAGGCGTTTAACGCCAGGGAACGGGCCGTGACCTTCATCGCCTTGGACGTAGATCAGCCTTCCAAGCTAGGCGTCTCGGCCGTGGGTCTGCTGAAACACGCCGATTACGTGGCCGGCTCCCCGGATGCCCTGGACGCAGTCCGCAACTCCGCCAGCGGCACTGAGTTGGAGTTGAACGGCAAGAACACCGACGAGGTCCTATCACGTCTGGGCAGGGACATCCGCGCCGGACTCTGGGCCGTGGTCTGCACCATCGGCAGCCCGGCGGAGTCCCATTCCGAGCTGCTGAAGGCCGCCGAGCAGCATTGCGACAAGGTGGTCATTATGAAGGCGGGTCGGTAGCGTTAGTTAGAGCGCCGGCCCGTTTGC
>Ga0207991_1002126_pt1 | contig 11399 bp, 10 predicted proteins | sample ETN07SmetaG_FD_185786 | JGI IMG/M metagenome (GOLD analysis project Ga0207991, IMG submission 185786) | Marine microbial and viral communities from oxygen minimum zone, Eastern Pacific Ocean - ETNP2014F14-07SV275 (SPAdes) (version 2) | ecosystem: Environmental > Aquatic > Marine > Oceanic ... | reverse complement strand
AGCAATGGTTTAAGCCATTTCTCTTTTTGGGCGCCGCTGCCGAAGTGATACAGCACTTCCATATTGCCGGTATCAGGCGCATTACAGTTAAAAATCTCTGGTGCAAAGAGGTATTTTCCCATGCGCTCTGCCATAGGTGCATATTCAAGCGTGGTAAGGCCCTGGCCTAGCTCGGCATCGGGCAAAAACAGATTGGCTAACCCTGCTTCGCGCGCTTTAGCTTTAAGCGCTTCAGTTCCAGGGTGCAGCTTCCAGCTTTTCCAGTCGCCGTGATTATTCTCTTTATGGTGAAAGTCGTAAACTTCATCTTCAATTGGCGCTATATGCTCGGCTATAAAATTATCGAGCTTCTCTAGCAAGGCTTTGGTTTTGTCGTTATGTGAAAAATCCATAGGGCACCTTTTTACATTCGTTGAAATTGTAATAATTAAATATAGAGAGTATTTGCTTCGCATCTCACACTTGGGTCGCCGCAAGTTAAAATGTAGGGGCTGTCTCTAAAGCGTGCGATAACTGTTCGTTAAACGCATAGTAGAGAAAGTTGCTCAGTGAATGAAGTGAAATATAATGCTTAAATAGTGTGAATCTCATTCATGGTAGTGGCAATGTTCGAAAGCAGACAATTTGAAAAACTAGATCTAAACCTGCTAAAGGTTTTTGAATCGCTTTGGCAGCATAGGAATATGACCCGCGTAGCTGAAGCGCTCCACATTACGCCATCGGCCGTTAGCCATGCCATGCGCAGGTTTAGGGATATTTTGGGCGATCCACTTTTTGTTAAAGAAAAACAAAGCATGTTGCCTACTGCAGCCTGCGAACGGTTAGCGCCCGCTATTCTAAAAGCCCTAAGCGATATCCGAAAAGCATTAGGGGAGTTTGCCGACTTCGACCCGGTACATAGCCATCAGCGCTTTGTTATTGCCATGCAAGAGTCTCTTGAATTAGGCGTTTTACCTGTTCTGCTTTCAACCCTCGAAAAACAAGCACCTAATGTTGAGATAGTAAGCACTCGCTTACATCGAGATGCAATGCTGGCAGACTTAACAAATCGAAACCTCCACCTTGTTATTGATATTGGTCGCGCTGTTGCTGCGCCCATCTCTCACTCACTATTGCGCCGCGACACCTACAAGGTGCTTATGAATAAGCAAAACCCGTTGGCACAAAATATAGATAAGAAGAAGTATGTGGCGGCACGCCATATAACGGTGTCGAACCGGGCAAAAGGGGCGTCGGTAGAAGAAATTGCACTGCAGCAATTAGGTATAAGCCGTCCTTCATTATGGCGTTGCCAAAACTATCGCGCCGCGGCAGATGTGGTGGCTAGCACTAACGCTTTGTTAACTTTGCCAGGCTCTGTGGCTGATGCGGTAAGCGATGATAACCTGATTAGCACTAAACTGCCGTATCAGCTTCCCGCGTTGGAGACACACCTTTACTGGCATAGCCAGCAGGAAGGCGAGCCCGGGCTAATGTGGTTACGCAATTTAATGCTACACTTGTTCGCTGAATCTGGTCTTACCAGATAGGTTCTGATAGGATTCAGCGCTATAGGCATTATCACGCAGCCTACACTTTGCCAGCGATTAGCGGGGGTTAGTGCTAGCGTACATGAGGTATGTCAGATACCGCGGTTGGCGCGTGTTTTGGTGAAAAGGAAGCAGTAATGAATATTCACACACTTGCAGGCTACATACAGCATATTTATCTTGTTGAAGACAGCAAGGGGTTGCTATTGCTTGATGGCTGTAGCCGCGCCGATGTAGACAACGTGTGTCGATACATTACGCAAACCTTAGGTCGTCCGTTAAGTGACTTAAAGCTGATTGTGGTTACACACATGCACCCAGATCACGCCGGAGGCGCCATTAAACTACGTGAACGTACTGGTGCGCAGGTGGCATCTCATCCCAAAGCGATTAATTGGTATGCTGGGTTTGCTGGGCGTACTGCTCACGGCATAGATTTGTTGCTAACCTGGTGGGTGGCCAATCGTATTGGCAAGCCAAGAATGCCTATTTGGTACAATCCAATTCTAGCGCCAGACATGACGCTTGCCGACAATCAGTTACTGCCCGGTTTTCCTGACTGGCAGGTTATGTACACGCCGGGCCATACAGACCACGATTTAACGCTTAAGCACATTCCCACGCAGCAGGCTTACATTGCCGATGTATTGGTACAGGTGAAAGGTGAACTAGTACCGCCATATCCGTTATGTCACCCAAACCAATACCGCGAAAGCTTAAAGAAGCTGGCCCAGTCACATATTGATACATTCTTTTGTGCTCACGTTCCGCCCACCAAAAAGTCGGATATCGATTTTGAACACGTTATTGAAAACGCGCCGCGCAAACCTAAGAATCACTGGCATTCCAGTAAAAATCGCATAAAGAAAAAGCTATTCAATAAGACTCGCGAGCATTAGTTTATTAGCCGTCGTTAGCGTTACTTATTTACGAAGCGGCGTGTTTAGCTGGCACTGCCCTTGCTTTTCCCCCTTAATAACCACATTAATCCTATAGGCATATCTATAATAACGAGAGGGCAATAATGTATAGGCCGCACTCTCTGGATATTATTTTTAAAGGTTTAGGTTTAAGGGAATAGGAACTGCAAAGGCAGAATACAAACAAAATAATGCAAAAAAATATCGCTACGCTTTTTGACAAGACTCGGGCAATGGCGTCGCTAACTGGCGACAAACTTAGCAGTGTGTTTAACAAAGAAACTCACAGATTCACCATTACTGGGCTAAGTCGAAGCGGTAAATCTATGCTGTTCACCAGCCTTATCACTATGCTGAAAAGCCGTAGTGAAGAGGGCTATGCGTGTTTGCCTTTGCTACGTTATTTGCCGCCATCCCAAGTGCTTGATATGCGCATAGAGCCCATTGAAGGCTACAAACCGTTCCCGCATATACAGAACATTGCTGATCTTGAAAACGGCCAATGGCCTAAAGCCACCGAAGAAGCATTCGGTTTTAAGCTGGTGGTGCGTTTAAAAGAAACCGCCTCATTGAAGCGTCATGTACTGCCTCATAGCGATGTGGTGTTTGAGTTTATCGATTACCCTGGAGAATGGGTGACCGACATTCCTATGCTAAGTAAAACCTATGCTCATTGGTCAGACTCTGCGTGGGCTCAGCTTAGCAGTGGGCCGCAGCAGTATTTTGCCAACCAGTGGAAAGCGTTTGTTAATCAGTTTGATTTTGAGCAAGAGCCAACCGAACAACGTATTCAGCTGCTGGTTAATGCCTATCGCGATTATTTAGTAGACGCGAAGGCCAACGGCATATCTCTTCTTCAACCGGGCAGTTTTTTATTGGAATCGAGCGACTTCGATTGGCAGGCCTTTGGTTTTACGCCGCTTCCGTCTAGCATCACCAGCGATGTATCACATCCTTGGTTTAAAATATTCGACAAGCACTTTGCTAAATTCCAAAGTGGTTGGTTAACGCCGCTGAAGCAGTCCATTTTCAAAGAAACCGACAAGCAGATAATTCTTGTCGATTTGTTTGAAGGGCTTAACCACAGCAGACAGCATTTGTATCAGTTAAAAGAAACTCTGAGTCATTTGGCCGATACCTTTGTGTACGGGCAAAGCACGTGGTTTTCACGCAATGTGCTGAAAAAAGAACAAATAGGCAGAGTGGCGTTTGTGGCCACTAAGTCTGATTTAGTGCCTGTAAGTCAGCGCGCTAACTTACTTAATTTACTTACCCAGATAACCGAAGGGGCGAGAGCACGGTTTGACGGTAAACCCATACAATTCGAGCATTTTTTAGTGTCTAGCATGCAAGTAACCGACGAAGGTAGTAATGATGATGCTATTCGTTACAAAGACACTGATGGCCGCTATGTAGAGTCTACGTTCGAACCTATTCCCAGCACTTTGAAAGAGATGGAAGAGGGTAGCCACTTTCCAGTACCTGATGTGAGTGTACCTAGCGATTTTAAGGCGCGTATTTTAGCGGGTAAGGGCGTAGATAGATTGCTTCAGTTTTTACTGGGCAAAGGAGAGTAAGAATGAGCGATAAACCTTATACATTTGACGAAAGCCCAGAAGAAACAAGCCAGTCTACGCTTAGAAGCGATGCAATTTACGGCGGTGTCGGTGAGGAAGATCAGCATAATGCGGTGACTGGTTATGGTAAACCTAATAATGACCATGAAAGTGATGCGGTAACAAAACCGCAATACAAAACCAAAGTTAAAACGCAAACTTTAGATATAGCGCAGCCTGAAACCAAACTTCCGCAACAAGTTACCGAGGATGTATGGGAAGTGGATACAAAAAAAGGTGGCCTGTCGTTAGGTGCGGCAACATTAGGGTTTGGCGTGGTTTCATTAATTGGGTTTTTCGTATTTGAAGCTTATACCACCCTTGCGGCAAACGTTTCCGAGCACCCCATCGGTACAGGTGTACTAGGCGCTCTATTAGTTGGGTTTGTTAGCTGCTTTAGCTTTTTGAGTTTTAAAGAGTGGAGAGGCTACAAGCAAGTAAATACGGCGATGGAAGATGCAAGCGTTATCCGAGATTTGCTGGCTAGTAATGGGACAGAGCCTTCAGCGCAGAAAGAGCCTTCAGCGAAACAAAACCCATCAGCGGGAACAGAAGCATCGCCACAGAAAATTGATCGCGTGCTAAGCCAGCACGGCAAACGCTTTTCGCGAGGGTCTTACGCGGCGCATTGTTTCGACCGTTATAAGCAGCAGCTTCAAGACGATATGTCAGGCCCAGAACGATTAGGCCTGTACGAAGACACGGTACTAAAACCTGTTCAGGAAAAGGCGCACAAGGTGCTGAATAAAGAGTCGGTGACCGCCGGAAGCCTTGCTTTTATAAGCCCCAATAATCTTATTCAAACTTTTGCTGTGGTATGGATTAGCTTTCGTACCATTCGTCGAATGGCCCGCGTGTATGGACTAAGGCCAAGTACAGCAGGGAACTGGAAGTTGCTTAAAGTGTTGGCGCAAAACATTGCGGCGCAAGGCGTGTTTGACTTAGCTACCGACGAAGTTGCCAATCAAATTGGCGGCAGCTTGTCGGCGAAGTTTATGGAAAATTCTGCTGAAGCGATTGCTGCGGGCGCGCTCAACGCTCGTTTAGGACGAGCGTTGATCAAGTTGCTTAAATAGCGCGTCTTGCCTGCTTGTTAGGCTGCGCTATTGATTTTGCGCAGCCTAACTACAACAACAGTGTGTTAGCGAAAGCCCCAAAAGGTTGCAGTCATTACGTTATAGCGCCTTTTTAGTGGGCACCACCACGTTAGCAAAGATTAATCCCGCCACTAGCGACATAAAGATAAGAAATACTTCCTGTCCCAAATGGTCTGCCTTCACAAAGTCTTGGCCCGTCATAAACGAGTTCAAGCCAATATAGGTCTTAGACCCCGGCACCAGCACTATAAGTCCGTGCATAGCCACAATGGTCGCGGGTTGGTTAGCAATGCGGGTGAACGCATTAGCAAAAACACCTAACGCAAATGCACCCACGAATGCACCTAGCCCAGGGCTCATGTAATCAGAGCTCCATGCGGTAGCACTGTAGGCAATAAATGCTGCTGCCAATGCCCATGGAATGTGTTTAATACGCGTTCTGAATATCGCAACTAGGGCAATACACAGCAAGAATACCGCTAGCCAAGTAGCCCAGTAAGGCAGCGATTCTGCAGGGGTATACACGTTTTCACCAAACGCACTAAAGCCCACTGATACACCCAAAAAAGCACCGAAATACAGCTTAAACAGCTGCATGATGGCGTCCATAGTACGAGCCGTGCCCGACACCATGTTTCGCGATGAAAGCTCGGCAAGGCCCATTGTCAGCGCTAGTCCGGGTACAAATACAATGACCGATGAAAGCACAACCAGCGGAATGTTAATGCCAGGGTCAACGTATTGACCAATAGCACAGGCAAGAATGCCGCCAACGAACGCGGTGACAGGCTCTAGCATCAAGTTTACGCGTTTAGACTGCTGTGCCCATAAGGTCCAAAGATAAGCCACAATACCCAGAGCACCCGACCAGCCAATTTCACTCCAGCTTGCACCCATTAGCATAGCAAACGCGCCAGTGGCCATAGCAAAGGCAACGCCTGTAACCCATTTACCATAAGGGCTGCCCATGGCATCTATTTCATTTAAGCGCTTGTCAGCTTCACTTAAGGTTAATTTGCCCGACAGCAGTTCGCTGGCCAGTTCATCGGTAAGCGACAACGCGTTCATGTCTAATTCGCCAGGAAGCAAACGCGCAGCATGGTTATATTCGTCTTCGTGACGGTCGCTCCAGATAACAAAAGTCAGTGAAGTTGGCGTTGAAATAAATGAAGCGTGTACGCCTAAATACTTAGCGACTTCACCTAGGTAAGCTTCAAGTCGGAACGCAGGGGTACCGTACTTGTGCAGCATTTTGCCTAGCTTCACTATAAATCTACGAATTTGAATAAATTCAACGGTATCCAACGCACTGCCCTTTAGTTTTGATAAATCTAATATGAGATAAATGAGACAAAAAAGCCAGACGCATAGGTAAAGTGTCTGGCTAAAATTTGGGCGGATTGTACGGAGGGTTTTGCACGAAAGCAAAACAAATTTTCTCTTATTTTCCCTTACAAAAACTAATCGATTAATCCATTAAAAGTGCGCTATTTTAGCGCGAGTTTTCAAACGAAAAATACAGGTATTCTTGCGCTTAAACACGTTCTGTAAACGGCATCCAATCTTTCCATACGGGTTCCAGTCCTTTCATTGAAAGTGCGCTCACGACGTCTGATACAGATCGGTTGTCGTCAATATCGAATTGATTTAGTGCCTTCGATGGGGCGCTGTAACCGCCAGGCTGTGTTTGCGACGCTGCACTCATAGACGTTATGCCAAGCGGCATTACGCCATCCCGAAATACTGCCGACTCTCGGGTAGACAGCGAGAGTTCTGCTTGTGGGTTAAAAATGCGGTGGGCGCATATTAGCTGCAGCAGATCTCGCTCGTTAGGGAGTTTACTGTTGGTGAGGGCGTTGCCGCCAGTGCTGTTACCTTCACAGCTACGAAGGCGCGGAAAAGCAATAGATACACGGCTTTGCCAGTAGTGTTGCTGTATTAACTTGCCGTGAAGGGCGGTCATGGCGCTATCAACCCGCCAGTCGCCTAAACCAAGTAGTGCGCCAATGCCAATTTTATCAATGCCGGCTTTCCCTATGCGATCGCTGGCTTCTAAGCGCCATAGGAAGTCCTGTTTTTTACCTCGAGTGTGGTAATTAGCGTAATGCTGCGGTGAGTAGGTTTCTTGATACACTAACACCGCGTCTAAGCCCAGGTGCTTCAAGGTTTCATATTGCTCGCGCTTTAAAGGTTGTACCTCCATCATAAGGTAGCTCACCTTTTCGCGAATGGCGCTTAGTGTTTGCTCAAAATATTCCATCCCCACTTTGGTTTCATGTTCGCCAGTAACCAGCAATACCTGTGAAAAGCCTAAATCTTTGATGGCTTCAATTTCAGTCAACACTTCGCTTATAGACAGGGTTTTGCGCTTTATTTTGTTACTCATTGTAAAGCCGCAGTAGGTACATTCGTTGGCACACAAGTTTGATAAATACAAAGGTACAAACAGTTGCATGGTATTGCCAAAGCGATGGCGAGTAATTGTTTTAGCGCGATAGGCCATGGCTTCTAAGTACTTGGCGCCAGCGGGAGAGATCAGCGCCATGAAGTCGTCTAAAGAAAGTGTATCTTTACCTAACGCTCGTTCTACGTCGCCCGCTGTTTTGCTGTTTATCGACATAGCCACATGCGACAAGTCTTGCTGCATTAATGCCTGCGCTACCTTCATACCGCCGGCTCCAAAAAGGCGGTAAGCGGGCTAGAGGCTTGGGCAATACTGCTGGTAGCACCAAGTCCAGCTTCAAAGGCATTTCGCCCCGTTTCTACGGCGCTTGCGAAAGCTGCTGCCATAGCAACTGGGTCCTTAGCCGTGGCGATAGCCGTATTTACCAGTACCGCATCTACTCCCAGCTCCATGGCCGCCATAGCTTCGCTTGGCTTACCAATGCCTGCATCTACAATGACGGGTATCGACGCTTGCTCAACAATAATTTGCAAAAAGGGTTTGGTTTGTAATCCCTGATTGCTCCCAATTGGCGCGCCCAATGGCATAACGGCAGCGCAGCCTACCTCTTCTAAGCGTTTACATAAAACGGGGTCTGCTCCGCAGTAGGGCAAAACGTGAAGCCCTTTTTTAACCAGTGCCTCTGCGGCAAGAAGGGTTTCGATGGGGTCGGGCAACAAGTAGCGTTGGTCTGGGTGAATTTCCAGCTTCACCCAAGGGCTACCTAATGCTTCGTATGCAAGTTCGGCGGCGAATATGGCTTCTTTTGCGTTCTTCGCTCCCGACGTATTCGGCAAAAGAGTAACGCTCAATGCTTTTAATGCCGAAAGCGTTTCATCTTGTGAACTATGGCTGGCGACACGCTTCATTGCCAAGGTCACCATGCTGCTCTTGGCTGCCTGTACCGCGCTTTTCATGGTGTCTGGGTTACTAAATTTGCCAGTGCCAGTTAACAGGCGGGAAGGGAAGGTGTGATTTGCGAGTGTTAGCATTTTAGCCTCCTGCCACTAGGGTGAAGATATCCACGGTATCGTTGTTACTTAAGTAGGTTGTTGGCCATTCATTCTTGCTGATAATGGCGGCATTTTTGGCAACGGCGGTGCCTTCGTCTTTCAATTGTTTAAGAGCAATTAATTCACTAAGTGATATAGGAGAAATCACGCTCATTGGTTGATTGTTCACGTTGATATTAATTTGGGTCATTGGCATACCTCACAAGAAGAAGAGGGGGGAAGCTTGAAACTTTGCAGCGTACCTTGGCCTGCGTGGGCGTTTACGTAATGGCCCCATTTAATATCGGCATCGAAGCCCCTTGCCAGAAATAACAAGGCTTGGGTAGCTTGGTGGCACGCTGCCATGCCTACAACGGGGCCCAGTACACCTTTGCTAACGCAATCTTCGCGTACGGCAACATTATTCACTAAACACTCGTAGCAACCGCAGGTGGCTGAGTTTTGAGGCAAGTTCAGCGCCTGCCAGGTAAGCCCACTGGCTGCGGCAATAAAAAGCGGAATAGAGGCGCGAAACGAGGCCAGGTTTATCTGTCTTCGTACCGTTACGTTGTCGGTGCAATCCAGCACGCAGGTGGCTGATGCAATTAACGTTGGTAAGTTGTTACTATCAGCAAATAAGCTTTTAAACTGTATGTTTAAATGCGAGTTCACTTTACGCAGTTCATTGTAAAGCGATTTAGCTTTAAGCTCGCCTAGGTGCATTTCATTGTAGCTTATTTGGCGCTGCAAATTACTAATGTCGACGGTGTCACCATCTATAAGTGTAATGTTGCCCACGCCTGCGCCTGCTAAATAGCGGGCGGTTAAGCTGCCTAATCCACCTAAGCCAACGATAACAGCGTGTGCACTCGCCAAATTAAGCTGTCCGTCGTGATCAATGCAATCGAGTAAAAGTTGTCTGCTGTAGCGACGTATATCCTGATGCGCTAACTGCTGGCCCGCTGAGTGACTAAGTGAATGAGTAGCTGAATGACTAAGCAAACCCAGCCTCCTCAACCAATGCTTGGTAGGCTTTTAGCGGGTGTTCTGCCTGAGTGATTGCACTTACCACAGCAATGCCGCTAACGCCAGTTTTAGCTACATCGCCTATACGCGATAAGTTAATACCACCAATAGCAACGGTGGGAATGCCATCGCAAAGCTGCACATACTTTTCTAAACGTGCTACACCTTGGGGCTTCGAAGGCATGTCTTTGGTATTGGTGGGGAAGATATGACCAAGGGCAATGTAAGACGGGTTTAAAGCGCGAACACGTTGAATTTCAGCGAAGCCGTGCGTTGATATTCCAAGCCGTAAACCCGCACTACGGATGGCGTTTAGGTCTGCGGTGTCGATATCCTCTTGCCCCAAGTGCACACCGTAAGCCCCGAGTTCTATGGCCAGCTCCCAATAGTCATTAATGAATAATTGGCAGTCGGTGTGTTTCACCAATTCTATTGCCTCTTTTATTTGCTGACGAATGTCTTCTTGGGAGCCTTGTTTAACCCGTAGCTGCATTATTTTTACGCCCGTTGGCCAGAGGCGGGCTATCCATTGCACACTATCCACTACAGGGTAGATGCCTAAATGAGTATGAGTAAGTGCAGGAAAGTGAGCTGCTTTACAAGACGAGGCTTCAAGAAGGGTATCCTTATCCCGCTCTTTTTCATTGGCAGTGGCGCCACGTTGGTGAAAGGTCACCAGCGGAAAGCTCTCTGGTTTTGCGGGAAAGCCGTTGGTTCGTGCAAAGTAGGCGGTTAATTCGTTACTTATGGCGTTTGCGTTAGCCGCTGCGCATTGCTTTGGTAGTGTATGGCCACGAACTTCGCTGACGTAAGCATTAGCAAGCGTAAGTGCGTCTTCAATGCAGTAGTCGTGAACAATGAATGCCGCTAATGCGCTGGCTAACATACAGCCTGTGCCGCGAAGGTTGCCGTTAGCGTATTTCGGCTGGCTAAAACGAAGAGTGTGAGAGGCACAAACAAAAATATCGCTTACATTTTTTTGCCAGTGTGCGTGACCGCCTTTCACGTAAACGCTCTTTGCGCCTTTACCCCTTAGCCGATTGATTGCAGTTAGCAAGCTCGCTTCATCAACAACTGGCAAATGGGTGAGCCACGCAAGCTCATCGATATTTGGCGTAACGATATCTACCGTATTCAACAGTTCGTCAACTACGCTTTCGCTTAACTCACTCAGCACGCCACCTGACGAGGTAGACAGTACAGGGTCCCATACAACGAAGGGGCGAGGGTTAGATGTTTTTTGAATACGAGCACACAACAACAGCGCTTGCTCATCATTAGCAATGGCGCCAATTTTAATAGCGCGTGGCGGGGTATCTTCAAACAGCACTTGCCACTGCTGATTTAATGCCGACGCGCACATGCTTTCCTTACTAAGCATGATTGAGTTGGACTGCACGGTAAGCTGTGTAGTGAGCACACAAGCATGGATGTTCAGATCGGCCAATGTAATGGCGTCGCGGGTAACGCCCGCACCACCGCTACAGTCAACGCCTCCCACACACCACACTACAGGAAGTGCAGTGGTGAGGTTGTTGGGTGCAGGGCTTATGGACGCTTTCGCCATCATGGTAGCTCTACCTTGCTATCTGCAGTGTGATAAAGCTCTGCGCCAGACTGATTGAATGCCTGGGCCATGTCTTTCATACCTTTTTCTTTCTCAAACTCTTGCTGCTCTGCTTGTTTAGCCACATCGCGCACTTCCTGAGAAATTTTCATGCTGCAAAATTTAGGGCCGCACATAGAGCAGAAATGCGCAACTTTGCCAGACGCCTG
>Ga0207991_1002117_pt1 | contig 11435 bp, 8 predicted proteins | sample ETN07SmetaG_FD_185786 | JGI IMG/M metagenome (GOLD analysis project Ga0207991, IMG submission 185786) | Marine microbial and viral communities from oxygen minimum zone, Eastern Pacific Ocean - ETNP2014F14-07SV275 (SPAdes) (version 2) | ecosystem: Environmental > Aquatic > Marine > Oceanic ... | reverse complement strand
GATGTCTCTAGCAAATTCATTGATGCTTGATTTCAGGTGCTATATTATCCCTAAATTCGTTTACGCCACTAAAAATGACTTTGAGGAAGGTAACATTGTCAATCCAGAGATTAAAAGTAGAATCGAAGAGCTTGGTTCTGAACTGATAAGGGTCTCTAGTGCTTTAGGTAAGGATTAAATCAGAGTCCTTTCTACAAAATCGTGAATCCCATAATTCTAGTTGTTGGTGCACGCCCGAATTTCATGAAGATAGCACCGCTATATGACGAACTAAAATCAAGAGAATTACCAGTTCTCCTGCTCCACACAGGACAGCATTACGACAAGAATATGAGTAAAATATTCTTTGATGAACTAGAAATGCCAAAACCGGATGTTTATCTGGGAGTTGGATCAGGCAGTCATGCTGGACAGACCGCAAGGATAATGCTCGATTTCGAGAAAGTGTGTGATGAAAAAAATCCTTCTATGGTAATCGTTGCGGGTGACGTTAATTCTACTATTGCCTGCGCTTTGGTTGCGGCCAAGCTTTTGATTCCTGTAGCTCACGTCGAGGCTGGGCTGAGATCATTTGATATGAGTATGCCAGAGGAGATCAACCGTATCCTGACTGACAGGATATCGGACTTGCTTTTCACGCCATCTCCGGATGCGGACCAGAATCTCGCTAATGAAGGTGTGAAAGCTGAAAACATCAAACTGGTGGGCAATATCATGATCGATAGTCTATTGAATCACTCCAAAAAATCTGAGAAGAGCGATATCCATAAGAAGTTAAATGTTTCAAAGGGAACTTATGCCTTAATTACCTTACACCGGCCCTCAAACGTAGATGATAAGAATACCTTTTCAGGAATCATGGAAGCCCTGGAAACGATTGGTAAAGATATCCCCCTCATCTTTCCGGCCCATCCCAGAACCTCGAAAATGATAAACGAATTCGGTTTTGATAGCAGAATAAACCAGATTCCGAATTTTGTGGTAACTGAACCATTGGGATATCTTGATTTCCTGGCTCTGATGAAAAATGCTAAAGTAGTACTTACTGATTCAGGGGGGCTTCAAGAGGAAACGACAGCACTAGGAATCCCATGCATAACTATAAGAGAGAATACAGAACGACCGATAACTGTTGAGCAAGGCACGAATACAGTGGTTGGAAATTCTACTGAGAATATAGTTAATGAATGGAAGAATATTGCTAATACAGGCGGAAAGAAAGGTAGAATTCCCGAAATGTGGGACGGGAAAACAGCAGAAAGAATTGGAAAGGCTATAGTCGAATATTTTGATAATTAACGGGAACCAAAGATCGCGGTTCCCACACGTATGTGAGTGGCTCCTTCAGAAATAGCTTCAACAAAGTCTCCAGACATTCCCATGGACAAGAAGGGCAATTCAATCCCCAACTTTTCTTGTAAATTATCTCGGAGATGCCTGAGTTGGGTGAAATAAGGCTGGGCTGGCTCATGAAAAGGAGGTATGGACATCAAACCCCGGATTCTGATGTTAGACAACGCCAAGGCTTCTTCCATTAATTCTTCGAGATCGTCCGGTTCTATACCTGACTTGGATAATTCACCACCCTGATTGACCTGAATCAGGATATCTTGACGGATCTTTTCCTCGGAACAGACGAAGTCTATTTTTTTGGCCAGTTTCACGGAACCAACCGAATGAATCAGGTGGGCCTTACCTACTATCTTCCGGACCTTTTTGGTAGGTAATCTTCCTATGAAATGATAATTCAATCCGGAAGGATGATAGCTAGTTTGCTTATCTGAGAAATCCTCGACATAATTCTCCCCAACATCAGTCAATCCTGCCTCGAATGCCTCCTTTATCATTTTCAAAGGCTTTGTCTTGGTGACACCGATCAGAGTTATCTCAGATACATCACGGCTAGCGGCAATCGTAGCTTCTCCAATCTTCTTGGAAATTGCATCCAGATTCTGGGCTATCATAGAATATCCTCCAACAGGACCTGCCCTGTCAAAATCAATAGGCCTATCAAGATTGGCTGGTGTATGACATATATTGTCAAAGTATTGCGGCCAAACCACAGCCACTTCTCGGGCCATTGAATTTCGGTCAATGGCTTGCCTTCGGGATAAATCCTGCTTGCAAGCGCCAGACCGATGAAAAATATGCCCAACCAGGGGTTCAAGGGAAAATAATCTACCGCAATGAAGCCGGTTTCTCTCAAACCAAGCCAGACCAGATTGGAATTTGATGACAATGGAATTATAAGAAGAAGTAGACCTATTCCAAACGCAAATTCAGGTTTACGCGCAACGGGAAAAGCCACGATACTGGCCAATGCCAGAAAATGTAGGACCCCAAAGCGAACATACGCTGATGGCTCAAATATATAGGTTATAATCGTAATCACAAATGCCCAGAATATCAAACGCTTGGTCCTTCCAGTGGTCTTGGTAAAATCATATTCCAGTCGGTGCGCCAGAAAATATGAGACGCCAGATATTCCAACAAATAATGAAGCTGTGATCCTGGCCAGCCACCACCACTGATCACCCGTCTCGGTGTTCATTATCCCAAAATGGTTGAGATCGGTCACAAAATTCAAGACCAGCATCATGACCAGAGCTGTGGCCCGAAGTGAATCCAGTTCGTCTATTCTCAATTAGGATCCTGCGACAATCTTGATTATATCGCCGTCTTGTAGTTCATAATCCTTACCTATTATCCGCTTGCTGCGACAATCTATGGCACGTATGAAACTGTCCCCTATGTCTGTATGGACCTTATAGGCCAGATCATGGGCCGTAGACTCACGAGGGACAAGATAGGCATCTGGTAGAACGCGGCCCTGACTATCTGTAAAATGGGTCTCATCCTCGACAGGATAAACTGCAATTAGATCCAATTTTTCCAGAACTGCCGTTTCAATGCAATCCTGAACACCTGTCGAACCATGTTTCTTCAAAAACTGCCGGATGGTCTCAAGTGCCTTCTTCTGACCATCATTCAGTTGGCTATCATCATTTAAGCTGAAATCAGAATCGCCCGAATTATATGTGATTAAACCTACCTTAGTGGCATTCTTTAATGCCAATTCGTAGTCCGCAGCGGTTATTATCGCAGACGCTTTGTTCAATTTTTCAATATTATCCTTTGAAGATATATCTGCTTTATTGGCCGCAATCACAATCGGTTTTCCAATCTTTTGGAGATATCCTGCCAAGGTTAGCCCTTCCTCGGACCCCCAATGCATAACTAGTTTGGAAATCTTGGCTTTCCTCAAAGCTAGAATAACTTGCTCTCTGGTAAACTTCAAGCCTGCCAATCTTTCGGAAAGGAAATTCTCGATCTTCTCACCGGATTCAACGGCACGAGCGCTACGAGACCAATTACGAACAACAATCTCGCCGATCCAATGGTGTAATTCATCTTCCAGGAATTTGATCTCATCCAGGGGATCTGCGCCTTCAACCATATTCCCTTCCAAATCTGTCGTCCCAGAACAATCAACAATCTGGATCAGGACATCAGCCTGACGTAGATCATCAAGGAACTTGTTACCCATTCCCTTTCCTTCATGTGCACCTGGGACCAAACCTGCGACATCGATAACCTCAATCGGAATGAAACGAATTCCATCGACGGAAAGTGAATTGTTGGGATTGGGGTCCAGTCCCAATTCCTTACTGGGACATGGTTTTCGAACATAGGCTATACCCACATTCTTGTCTATTGTGGTAAATGGATAGTCACCAATCTGGGCTGTGGCTGAGGTAGCTGCAGTAAAAAACGTTGATTTACCGGCGTTAGGTTTTCCGACTAACCCTATCTTCATCAGAATCCGCCGATGGTTGGACCAAAACTTCCGCCCTTCGGTGGGCCCCTACGTTTTCTTGTTTTTTTTTCCTTCTTTGGGGACTCAGGCTCTGGTTCGGGTTTAGATTCAGGCTCTACCTTGACAATTTCAGGAGCTTGGGCAGCCTCCTCCTGCCTAAACAATTTCAATTTCTCTGATGCCGAAAGCTCAGAAGCCTCGCTCTCTTCATCTTCTTCTGGCTCTTCGGATACTTCTGGTACATCTTCTTCGGAAAGAAAACCTTCCATACGGAATCTACGTTCCGTGGATGAAAGTGGGCGCTCTGGAGGCTCGGAAGACTTGTCTGATTTCTCCTTAACGGAACCGATTTCACCATTACTATTCACACTTGCAACACTCTTGCAAGATGGACAACGGAAGGCTCCAGGTCTGGCAACCCTGACACGGGAACCACACTGAATACAATTCAAGACTAAGGGGAAAGTAACACTAGACTCAGTGACAACTGGTTCCATTTTAGTTTCAACAGAAGGTCGGTTATCCCTAGTTGAATAACGATAAAGCACCGCTCCGCCAACCAGAACTATCGCAACTACTGCCAGATAGATCGGTAGATTGCTGACGCCGGACTTCTCAACTTTAATTGACTGTCGAATTTCATTGTTAGTGGTATCCGTTTCCTCGAGCTCACCATCTACATCCAGTCGTACCATGAAAGTATGACTGCCTTCTGTGGCCTCAAAGGAATATGAAATCAACTTGCTGCCTCCAGCTTCTATAGAATAGGCTCTATCACCACCAATTATAGTTCCATCCAAGTATATCGTATAGTATATTGATTCAATGGGTGCATTAACTGCAGTTATGGTAAAACGAGCCATGACATTGTCTCCTGGTTTGGGATCTGAAGGTGTCAGAACCAGATCCCGGATTCCCGCATCAGGAAGTATTACTCCAAACAACTTGAATTGAAAAGTGGATATCTGTGAAGAATCTCCCTCAGATGCCACCGTGACGATTGCGGTCCAAGGACCCTCATTGCTCACTGGTACGGTCGCCTTGAGATAATTACTTTCAGTCTCTGACATTGAAAGGGATTTAGTGCTCCAGCCAAAATCAGTAGGAGTGGCCTGAGACATCATGGTACCGGTGGCCGTTACCGAGACCGTATCATTGGTATTCCCAATATTGGTCACGTCAAATTGGAAATAGACGGTTTCCCCCGGTTGACCGGTAAGCTCTATCTCAGAAGTAACAGATGCTGAGATTCTATGAACGGAATTGACGGTTATATTCAGGGGTACGGAAACCGAGGTACCCAAGGATTGAGCATCGATTGAAAGGAAATACTCTCCAGAACTGGTCCCCTCTGGAATATCCAGAGTGAAGACTATTATCTTGTTGCGATCCGACAACAATTCCACAACTGAATCAGAGAATGTGGAAGGCCAGTTTTCTGGAACATCCGTACTGTTCATCGTTATCGAATCAATACCGTTACCATTGTTGGTCAAATCCAACAACCACTCGCCACTATAACCTGGATTGACCGCGAGTGGCGTGCTTATTATTTCGACCGTGATGTTGAAATCCTGAATGACATTGACTGTAAACCACAAAGTTGACACATGGCTGTTATCGTTATAATCGGTCACGGTCAAACTGAATAGATAATTGCCTGTAGCTGTAACCTCCGGAACATTTACAGTAACTGAAAAAAGATCTGGCTCACCAACCGGGACGACCAACGTATCCTCACCCTCATATTCCTCTGTGTTATCGAAGGAGACCCAGGACTCAGCGCTACCGCCAACTTCGGTTATCACTCGAGAAGTAACACCTGAATCGAAAAGGGACAGGATTGCGATATCGAATGAACGTGTCTCACCTTGATTCAGACTGACAGGTCCAGAACCCCATTCACTATAGGTTATCATTCCAGTAACTATGAATGATAACGTGGTTGTATCTGAGACCTCATTACCTGCAATCCGGCTCTTGGTTGAATTGACCTGTACCAAAACCGTGCTTTCACTTCCTGGAGCGACCATCCCCGAGTTGACTAGTATTGTAATCTCCTTGGTTTCAAATCCTTCAAAGGCAAACGTATCCATTTCATTCTGAACCCAGAGGCCCGAATAAGCAACCTCAAACGTGTCCGGTCCATTGCCTGTATTGGTTATTGCAACTTTTACCAATTCACTGATATTGCCTAACAACGTTACTGTACTCTTGGAACTGATAGAAATACCAAATTCCTGATTGACCGTGATATTAGCATCAAAATAGGTAGGGTCAAAGCCAGAAGACGTACCAATGACCCGCAACCAGAATGTATCGATTGCCTCCGCATCACCGGGTGATGTGGCCCCGACACTAACTGAAGTTGAGCCACCTGCAGGGATGGATTTGGACCAGGACGACTGGTTGTTGAATAAAACATTCCAGCCCTCCATCAAATCCTCCTGATAGCTTAGCTCCACATCCAGATCATGATCCTCATAGTTGACCACACGAACATCAAAGTACACTGTTTCTCCAGGATTGGCATATGCCGAAAATGAATTATCCACGGACCAGAGACGGGGGCCGCTGAGTGGTACAATCTCCAATATCACATTTATCGTATCCAATATCTGGTTGTTGCCAAAAGCAAATACCATTGGATAGGAGGTCTCGGGTTCAGCAGTATTGGGAACGGTGAAATTGACCCATGCATTTCCTTTTGAGCCACTATCCAAAGAGATGTTGGTTGGGGATATTGTAGTATCCCATTCAGGGTCTCCTAAAGTTATTGAAACTGAAAAAACATCTGTTTGATCGGTCGGGTTCAGAAATTCAAGCGAAAAACTGGCCTTGCTTCCTGGAAGGACTCCCACAATTGCCTCTTCAGCCATCATAATTCCTATCGAGGTGTTACTCAACACTGATTCGGAAATATTAGAATCTCCCTGCGATATGACCGTGAAAGGAAGCTCCTTGTAGTCGCCAACCAAACTATCACTAGGAGTTGTGACCCTTAATTCGGCCTCGACCATTCTACCTGCACCCAGGAACACCTCTCCGGAAGGCGAATTGTCAATTCTGATCTCAGCACCCCAATCATTTCCAGTAAAGAGATCGAAAGTATCGGCTCCATTGCCTTGATTCGTAATCCGGACTGGATAGGAAAGCGTAGTATCCGGGAAAACCCGTTGATTCGTCAGAGGCATTTCCACATTCAATCCATAATACTGATTCACACTGATATCAACCACCACTGAATCCATTCGGCTACTGTTACCTTCCGAGGCAACTGTAATCGTAAAATCATGAACTGCAGCTGTAACATTCGAACCGGGAACAAAACTCACACTGAACTGAACCGTTGTATTACTTTCAACACCAGTTACCTGAAGTGGATAGCTGATATCCCATTCAGGGTTCATGACCGTGACCGATACCGTATAATTATCGGTCTGCAAGCCCATATTCGTAATATTTATGTCGAAAGTTGCTGTCTGATTGACATCAACAATCTCAAGTGAATCAGTAATATTCAATTCCAAGCCATACTGGGGCCTTACAAGCAAAGACCGGGAAGCGTTGTTGTTGTCATAACGTACTTCCTCATTGTCATCCGCATCAATCAAACACATGACCCAGATGCTATGGATTCCCTGCCCACTGGCCACCCAGGTGAAATTGGCGAGATTCTGAATCGAATTGGCCTCGATATCTATGCTCTCCTCATGAAGAAGATTGCCATCAAAGGTATCCAATCTGACCTCGATATCAACGTCCTGAGCATCATGATTTCCATCATTACGGATAGTGATAGGATAAAGAGTGACTTCCTGACCTTCCTCCACTTCAGTAACTGGATTGCCATCAGAATCTGCAATTACAATATCTGAGGATCGCAATGTGAGGTCGGCAAGGTCAGCAGAATAAACGGCACCATCAATCACAAAATCAATCAGCCCGTCACCATCAACGTCAGATGCTGCAGGAGATGTGAAGATTTTATTATCTCCACCACGGCCCTCTAGTGTGATGTCCCAGAGTTGATCCTTAGGTCCACCACCATCCAAGCCGTCATTACCATCCAAAGCAAAACATTTGGGAGTAGTACATGTGAACACATCCAGATTGTTCTTGCCATCTTCGGTATAGATTACCGCTAGAATAGGGGAAGAAATCGCATGTTCATCATCATCCCAGCCTCCACTCGAATCTGTATCGTATTCAGTTTCCCATTCCAGGGTTGCATCGTTCCCAATGGCCCAAACGTGAGTCAGTTCATTGTTAGTGGTGGCGGATGGATCTTCCCACGTTACGGCAACAATTTCCAGATCTCCATCATCATCAATATCACCCACTGCAGGAGTAGCATCGATATCTCCGCCGCCCTCCAGCTCATAGGCTGAATTCCAACCATCAGCATAGTCCCCATCAGGCTTGAAGAGCCAAAGTTGTGCATCACCGTCATCTGTCGCTGGAGGTTGAGGGACCAATATCTCCTTACCAGAATCGTCCGTGATATCAGCTATTACAATACTGGGAAGCAAGGGGTGCTGACTAGGGTCATCAGGGTCTACAATAGAACCAATTGTTTTGGGAGTCCAGCCAGATATTGCTGAACCTCCCTGAATCGCATATACCTCCAGACCATCATTATAGACTGAAACAAACACTTTACGATTACTGCTGTCGTCCAGTACTGCTGGCGAAGAAATCTCAGTTCCTTCTGCCGTGAATTTCCATATCCTATCCCCCGTGGAACCATCAATTGCAATTATGTTGATCTCGTCATTTTCCAGGTCAATTCCTGAAATAACAATATCATTGCCACCATCAAAAGAGGTAATAGCCGGATTGCTACGGACTACGGTTATGTCTGTTTCATGTGACCAGCGCTCACCATTATCTTCGGCGTCATAACCTTCATTTGCCGAATTATACTCTATTTCAGGTTCAAAGAAATGTATGACTCCATTCGTTGTCACCACTGCAATATCCATCAGACCATTACCATCAAAATCAGCTATTGCAGGAGTCCCATAGGCTGCCTCAAAATTCTCAAAATCTGTCTGTAGACTCTGGTTGTTCTGATCCCTTATCGTTCCCAAATCCCTTTGCCACATTACCTTGCCGGGGCTGCCACCATCCCTGATAATCAATTTACCTACCAACGAGTCATCATCCTCCGTGGCTGTAACATATACAATATGCAAAACGTCCCGATCATAGGGATCACCTCCAATATTGGCCGCAAAATTACCTATGGATGTGCCCCATGAATATACTTCTTCAGATGAACTACCACGGTCCCAGGATACAACGGGCGTCCTCTTCTGAATAGTCCGGTCTGTTACTTCTGCCACACCGGTGTGGTTAGCATCCTTGCCAAACATGGCCCATTCTGCTTGTGCACTGGTTGGCAACAGTAGAAGAATGGCAAGCAGGATTGCTACAGCACGCCTCATCTAAACCGGATTCTAAGTACCACGTTAATTAGGTTTGCTATCGACTCAAAAGTCTGAATTTAGTGAGGTAAAGGAAACTTAGAACAGAAAATTGCTACTTCTTCTCTGACTTCATCTTGAACCGATGAATCGCCTTTTGAAAGGATGACTTTGTCCATCCAATCTGCAATTTTGCCCATTTCCTTAGTTCCCATACCACGCGTTGTTACCGCTGGTGTTCCTATACGAATCCCACTCGTTTGCATAGGTGGGCGAGGATCCTTGGGTATTCCATTATGATTAGTAATCATGCCTGCACTTTCTAACCAAACTGCTACCTCTTTTCCAGTGTTCTCTGGTATTTTATCTCTCAAGTCAACCAACATCAGATGATTATCAGTACCGCCGCTTACCAATCTGTATCCTCTGGAGGATAATGCTTCAGAAAGGGCATGTGCATTTTCAACAATATTTTTAGCATAAGTCCTGAAAGAAGGGTCTAAGGCCTCGCCAAAACATACGGCTTTACCTGCAATGACATGCATCAGAGGACCACCCTGAGTGCCTGGGAAAACAGCTCTATCTATCTTTGTGGATATTTCTTCATCATTAGTCAGAATAAGGCCGCCACGAGGGCCACGTAATGTCTTGTGTGTAGTTGTAGTAACCACATGAGCATGGGGGAAGGGAGAGGGATGAACTCCACCAGCCACAAGACCTGCAATATGGGCAATATCGCACATCAATATGGCTCCACATTCATCAGCTACCGCTCTCATCTTGTCAAAATGTATCGTGCGTGGATAGGCTGAATAGCCACAAAGTAACATCTTTGGTTTATGTTCCAGACAAACATCTCGAACTGCATCATAGTCTATAGTCTCAAAATACGGACTATCCTCATCATAGACAAGTGGATAGTGGACCGGCTCGAAATATTTTCCAGATATATTGATCTTCAGACCGTGACTAAGGTGGCCACCGTCTGACAGAACAAGACTGGCGTATTTGTCACCAGGCTGCATGAATGCAAAAAATGCCGCGATGTTGGCAGATGCTCCTGAATGGGGCTGGACATTGGCATAACCACAATTGAACAATTTCTTGGCTCTTTCCTGTGCCAGAACCTCCATCTCATCGTAATTCTTGCATCCACAATAATATCTCTTACCTGGGTAACCTTCCGCGTACTTGTTGGTCATGCAGGAACCAACAGCTTCCGTTACAGCTTGAGACACATGATTCTCGGAAGCAATCAATTCGATCGTAGTATTCTGGCGGTCAGCTTCCCTCGAAATAATATTTGTGACTTGCTCGTCCATTCAAGACCCAAAGAACTTGGATTAATATGTTTCTCACTACTTTTTCAGGTTTTTACGAATCTCGGTTGCTGATATCTTACTAATATCTTCAGGTGGCGTATATTCATTTATTTCATATCCTACTCCACGTCCATAATTCACACTTTCAATATCTGGAATAGAAATGATTTTGACCATCCCATTTCCTACTTCTTTCGTATATTCCTTTTCTAGGTTCTCGACTACTTGCTCAGTAGAGAAAGGATTACTGTCACTAACTGGAGTATCACGCACCGCAATCAAAATAGGAATATCCTGTTCCAATTTCTGATTGAACAACCATCTGTGCCCATCATGAATGGGTTGCCATCTTCCTATGAATAGAGCGCGTTTCATTCCAAAAACTCCTTGACTATTTGATTGATGCAATCCTCAACAGATACATTTGTGGTGTCCATGTCAAGGAAATTAGCCTGTGGAGATTCATAATCCTTTGCAAAGAATTGTTCCTTGCCCCTTTTCTCTGTCGTATGTAAATAAATCTCATTGACCTTATGGCGTTCTTTGAACTCTTCCCTTAGCCAACGATATGGTGCAACTATAGATACGACAACATTGCGCCTCTTATTGTCCAAGTACATGGCAATCGACTGTGCCATACGAATATTATTGATCCGGCCCTGTTCCGAATAATCTACATTATGAGACAAGCCTCTTAGATCATCCCCGTCGATATGGAATGCATTGTCCAACCTCTCAATCAATGCCTTTCCTAAAGTGGTCTTACCACTTCCGGGCTGTCCAGTGAACCAGAATATCATGTTTTCTACAATTGGCCAGTCTTTTCCCAAGTAAAATCAGGATTCTCACGACCAAAGTGACCATATG
>Ga0207991_1002114_pt1 | contig 11444 bp, 10 predicted proteins | sample ETN07SmetaG_FD_185786 | JGI IMG/M metagenome (GOLD analysis project Ga0207991, IMG submission 185786) | Marine microbial and viral communities from oxygen minimum zone, Eastern Pacific Ocean - ETNP2014F14-07SV275 (SPAdes) (version 2) | ecosystem: Environmental > Aquatic > Marine > Oceanic ... | reverse complement strand
AACAAGTATATCTGTATTTGCATTTAGAATACTATTTTCAATAAAAGCTCCTCTAAAACCACTTACTAAATGATAAAAGGGGTTATATTCAAAAATTATTTTCCATTGATTGTCTAATGAATCAATCGAAAAAAATGTACCTGATAAAAGACTAATAGGAACAATAACAAAATTTGAAACTGTACTTTGGGCATCCCAAGTAAAAGACAAAAAACCAGTGACAGCTCCAATTGATGAAAATATAATAATCGAAATAACTAAATAATAAAATAATCTAAAATAATTTATGTCTTGAAAATTTGTAAAGAAAGTTAATACAGTCAAATTTATCATTCCAATAAAAACACAAACAACAATAGAGGATAAAATAAGGGAAAAGAATATTTCAATACGGGAAATGGGTGACATTAAATAATCATTAAACGATCCTATTTGCTTCATGGCTATAATTACTTCTGATAAATGATTGAAACTTGCTTGCATCACAACCATTATAATGATTCCCGGAACTAAAAAATTTAAATAAGAACCTCCATCAGATGGAATACTATAATAACTTTCAATAGTAGATAAAATTATAACAAATAATAAAGTGTTGATTAATGGCGCTACAATATTGAATTGAAATTCTTTAAAAAAATCTTTTACCTCATAGATAAAGATTGTTTTGATTGCAAAGTAACTAATGTTACTCATTGTTTATTTTTGAAAAAATTTTTTAACTAATTCTATCCAATAATTTACTCCTAGAGGTAATAGATTGTCATTAAAATCATATTGAGTAGTGTGTAAATGAGCATTATGATAATTGTCATTTTGACCAATATACAGATAAGAGCCTGGTTTTTCATTTAATAAATATGAAAAATCTTCACCGCCCATTGAAGGTTCTACTTCTGTTATAACATTTTTTTCACCCACTAATTCTTTTGCTACATTGCCAGCAAAAATACTTTCATTTTTAGAGTTAATGGTAGCCGGATATTTTCTATAATATTGAATTTCAGCTTCCCCACCATTTGCTATAGCGATACCTTTAGCCGTATCATTTATTTTTTTTTCAATTAAATCTCTTGTCTCATTTTTAAAAGTCCTAACAGTGCCTCCGAGTTTAACCTCATCATCAATTACATTATAGGCGCTTCCTCCATGTATTTTCGTTACGCTTATTAAAGCCTTATCAACAGGGTTTATGATTCTACTAATAATAGTTTGAAGAGAGTTAATAATTTGAGAGGCTATTATCACTGGATCTACTGCAAGATCAGGCATTGCTGCATGGCCTCCCTTCCCCTTGACAACTATATCAAATTCATCAACTGCAGCCATCATCGGTCCGGTTGAAACACCAAATTGTCCTAGTTTCAACCCTGGCCAATTATGAAGTGCATAGACTTCATCAATCTTAAAATCTTGAAACAGTCCATCCTGAATCATTTTTTCTCCACCACCAAAACCCTCTTCTCCTGGTTGAAAAATGAAATGAACAGTTCCATCAAAGTCAGGGTTTTCACTAAGATATTTTGCTGCTCCCAATAGCATCGAGGTATGACCGTCATGACCGCATGCATGCATCATTCCTTTGTTTGTAGATTTATGTTTAAAATTATTTCTTTCGGTCATTGGAAGAGCGTCAAAATCAGCTCTTAATCCAATTGATTTATCACTGTTTCCCTTAGTACCCCTTACCCAAGCAACAATACCGGTATTAGAGTAACCATCTTTATATTCTATACCCCACTTTTTGAGTTTTTCTTTTATATATGAAGATGTTTTGTATTCTTCTAAGCCAATTTCGGGAATTCGATGAAGTTCTTGCCTCCAAGTTTTCATCTCATCTTGCATTTGATTAATACTATTTAAAATTGGCATCAAAATATTCCAAATAATCCTTTTGCATTTAATTTATTTTCACAGTCTTTTAATTGATTGTTATACTTATTTGCATTGGTTTCAACCTTTTTAGCAACGCCCAATAACCATTTTTTTGAGTTGAAAGATTTATTTTTCCAACCACTCTGTCCCTCATGATAAGCTAAATACTGATTATAAAAATCATTTTTTGGAATCCCCAGCATTTTCTTAGATTGTTCAGAATACCAACCAATAAAATCTGTTACATCTTGAAAATTTGCTCGAGATGCATTTTTATTTCCTGTTCGTGATTTATACCAATTCCAAGTTGGGTTTATAACTTGAGCATAACCAAATGCAGTTGAAGGTCTACTACCTGGAATAATGCCAAACAATCTTTTACGTTTAGGTTTAGCAAATTGATTAAAGGAAGATTCTTGATTTATAATAGCTAATTGAAGCGCTATAGGTGTTCCCCACTTATCGAAACTTTTTTTTGTCGATTTATACCAACCTTTTTTACTATCAAATAAAATGCAACTATTAGCAGTATCAATCTGTTTCAAGGAAGTGCATGCAACTGTAAAAATTAAAATTAGAGAAAAAATAATTGCAATATTTTCAAAACGCATGAAGAATCTAATTAACATAATTTTTTAACTGTATAACCATAAATATGGCAAAAAAAGATTGTAACCTATTGAATATGCAATAAGAGTGCTTAAATTTTAATCATATAATGGCAGATACAAAAAACAATAAAGAAAGCTTAGTTTTCCAAGCTGAGGTTAGCAAACTTCTCGATTTAATGGCTAATTCTTTATACAGTGAAAGAGAGATATTTCTTCGTGAACTAATTTCAAATTCTGCGGATGCTTGTGAGAAATTAAGGTATGAAGCACTTTCCAAAAAAGGTCTTTTAGGAAAAGAAAAAGAATTAAAAATTAATATACGAGTTTCTAAGAAAAAGAAAATAATCGAAGTAGAGGATAACGGTATTGGCATGTCACGACAAGATTTAATTGATAATCTTGGAACTATTGCGCGTTCTGGTACAAACAAGTTTATTGAAGCTATGAAAACAAAAAAAGGTGATGACTTGTCATCTATAGGGCAATTTGGAGTAGGTTTTTACTCTTCATATATGGTGGCAGACTCAGTCAAAGTGTTATCAAAAAGCGCTGAATTGGAAGAATCTTTTTTATGGTCTTCTAAAGGAAAAGATAATTATATAGTAGAATCTTTTAGTAAAGAAAATAGAGGAACTATTGTAACTCTAAACATAAAAAAAGATTCTGATGAATTTTTAGATAGTTTTAGACTTAGATCCATAATTACCAAGTATTCCAATTATATTCCCTTTCCTATTTATCTAAAAGATTTAGACAATAAAGAAAAGGAAGAGAAAATTAATGAAGGGAATCCTTTATGGTTAAAGGATAAAAAAAATATAAAACCTGAAGATTATAAGCAATTTTACAACAACATATCTTTTAACTTTGATGAACCATTAAAAACTATTCACTACAACGCTGAAGGAGTAATAAATTATAGAGCTCTTTTATATATTCCAACTAATCAACCTATGGATCTATTCCAACAAGACAGAAAAAACAAAATCAAACTATATGTACAAAAAGTTTTTATTACTGATGATTGTGATGAAATTATACCTAATTGGCTACGATTTATTCCCGGTGTGATTGACTCTCAAGATATTTCTTTGAATATTAGTAGGGAAATGCTTCAAAATAACCCTGTAATTACAAAAATTAAAAAAGGAATAACAACTAAAATTTTAAATGAAATAACTACTTTTTCTTCCAAAGAAGTAGATACTTATCATAAATTCTGGAGCAATTTTGGAGCAGTCATAAAAGAAGGTTTGTATGAATTTAATGACCATCATGATAAAATTCTACCTTTACTTCGCTTTCAAACTTCGGAATCGGAAGATTTAATTTCTCTTGATGATTATTTAAAAAAAATGAAATCTGATCAAAAAGAAATATATTATTTTGCAAATACAGACAAAGACCACATTAAAAACAGTCCTCAATTAGAGGGTTTTATTGCTAATAAAATACCGGTGTTGTTTATGACCGATGCCGTAGATGAATTTTGGCTTCAAAACATTCAAAAATTCAAAGAAAAAGAATTCAAGTCCATTACAAAAGGAAAGGTAGATTTATCTAAACTTAAGAAAGTTTCAGATAAAAAGGATAATATTAATAAAAATGTAACTAAAATCAATGATTTAATTAATGTATTAAAAAAAGAACTTGAAGCAAAAATATCAAACGTAATTATCTCAGACAGATTAACTAAAAGCCCGATTTTGCTTGTAGCGGACGAAACTAGCATGGATATTAATATGGAAAAGTTAATGAAAATGCATAACAAAAAAACGCAAAATAGTAAAAAAATCTTAGAAATTAATGTAGACCATCCCATGATTATTAAACTTTCTGAAACGTTAACTAAGGTTGATCATAAAAAATTATCTAACTTATTGTTAGATCAGGCAAATATTCTAGATGGAAACGTTCTTTCAAACCCTACAAATTATATTGAATCACTCACAGATTTATTTATTAAACCCTAAACTGAATTTTTAACTTCACCTTTGTTAAAATAATCCGATATTTGCTCTGCTATCTGCTCTGCAACTACTAATTGAGCTTCAACAGTAGAAGCAGCAATATGTGGAGTCAAAATAAGGTTAGGTGCATCAAAAAGAACATTACTTTTAGCCGGCTCATTTGAGAAAACATCCAAAGCGGCTCCTCTAATAATACCTTCTTCTAATGCTTTTTTTAAATCAATTTCGTCAACCAATCCGCCTCTTGCTGTATTAATTATTACAGATTTTTTTTTCATTAATTTTAATTGGCTCATTGAAATAATAGCTTTCCCATCCTTTGGGGCTTTACAATGAAAACTTATTATATCTGAATTTGATATTAATTCAGATAAATCAATTGATGCAAAATTGGGGAAATCTTTTTGTCGAGATGGAAATGACTCTGAACAAACAGTAACATTAATACCAAGAGCAAAAGCCATTTCAGCAAATCTAGCGCCTACATTCCCAAAACCTATAATGCCCAAAGTTTTACCTTTTAGTTCCAATCCTTTAAATTTCTTTTTTTCCCACAAACCTTGATGTGTTCCACAACTTGCATCTGGGATGCTCCTATATAAAGATAATAACAATGATAGTGTATGTTCTGCTGTAGCATTTGTGTTACCTCCCGGGGTATTCATTACTATAACATTATTTTTTTTAGCAGAGTCCAAATCAATATTATCAACCCCCGCCCCCGCTCTTCCTATAATTTTTAATTTTGATCCCGCTGAGATAATTTCATCTGTTGCTTTGGTTGCTGAACGTACTACTAATCCATCGTATTGGTTAATAATATCTTTAAGCTCACTAGGTGTTAAATCTGTTTGTGTATCAACCTCAATATTATTTCTCTCAAAAACTTCATTTGCAAGATTGCTTAACGCATCGGATATAAGAATTTTAGGCAAAGTTTCCTTTCACTTGATGGTAAGCCCAATCTATCCAAGGCAAGAGATTCTTTATATTGTCAGGTTCTACAGTTCCACCGCCCCATATTCTAAATGATGGAGGAGCTTTTGGGTAACCATTAATATCATAGGCTATATTTTCTTTTGTTAATAATGAAGTGATTTCCTTCATAATATCTCTTTGTTGTTTTTCCTCTTTTTTAACAAACCAATCTTCAACAATTTTAAAAGTGATACCAGTATTAGATCTAGTTTGTTTATCTGCATTTAAAAAATCAACCCAAGAAATATTTTGCACCCATGTTTCAATGAGAGAAAGAGAGGTATTTGATCTCCTAAATAATTCATCAAGACCTCCTATTTCTTCTGACCAATTTAATCCATCAATGGCATCTTCAACACATAGCATTGAAGGGGTATTTATTGTGTTTCCTTCAAATATTCCTGAAATAAGTTTTTTCTTACTCGCAATTCTAAAAACTTTAGGTATGGGCCATGGAGGTTGATAAGTTTGTAATCTCTGTAATGCTCTTGGAGATAATGCTAACATGCCGTGACCAGCCTCCCCGCCTAGAACCTTTTGCCAGGACCAGGTGAGAACATCGCATTTCCTGTAGTCTATGGGCATGGCAAAAATGGCCGAAGTGGCATCACATATTGTCAAACCTTCCCTATCATCCGGTATCCAGTCACCATTGGGCACACGAACTCCTGATGTGGTGCCGTTCCATGTAAAAATCACGTCACGAGAAAAATTTACTTTGGTTAAATCAGGCAATGTACCGTAATCAGATAGGTGTAAATTTCTATCTTCTATTTTTAGTTCATCAACAACATCGATTACCCAGTCCTTGCCAAAATTTTCCCAAGCCAAAACATCTATTCCTCTATTTCCCAACAAACTCCACATAGCTGCTTCTAAAGCTCCTGTATCGGACCCAGGCATAATACCGACTAAGTAATCTTCGGGTAGATTTAGTATTGATTTCGATTTTGTTATAACTTTCTTCAATCTTTCTTTACATTCACCTGCTCTATGAGATCTGCCCAATAATGCTCCCTCTAAATTATTAATTAACCAATTTGGTCTTTTAGTAGTCGGACCACTTGAAAAATTTGGGTTGGATGGTTTTTTATCAGGCTTCTTTATCATTATATTTATTGATTAAATTCATAAACCACAAGACCATCAAGAGGTTTTGGGTCAAACCAAGTTGTTTTAGGTGGCATAGTTAAATTTTGATTAGCTACTTCTATAACATCATCAATATTTGTTGGAAATATAGAAAATGCAACACTATTAGGGTTGTCATTAACTTTTTTTTCAAGAGCTTCTAGCCCATGACAACCAGCAATAAATCGTATTCTTTCATCATTATTTACATCTTGAATACCTAATATAGGCTTTAAACAATATTGATTTAGAATATTAATATCTAAATTTGATAATATATTGTCATCTAATAATTCTTTTTTCTTAAAATTAATCGAATACCATTGGTTGTGATGATACATTCCAAACTCTTTTATCATCTTAGGTCTAAAAGATGTTGATTGTTTTTTGCAACTAAAAAAATTTTCTATTTTTTTAATAAATTCGCTAACAGACAATCCATTCAAATCTTTTATTACCCTATTATAATCAAAAATCTTAGATTGACTCTTTGGAAAAGCTGCTATCATAAAATAATTATACGATTCATTTCCCTTAGATTGAGTATTTTTATTATTATAATACTCTGATATTTTTTTCATAGCACCCATACGATGGTGTCCGTCGGCTATATAGAGTGAATCAATATTATTTATACTTCTTGACAATTGATTGACTTGATCAGGATTTTGAATACACCATAGAGTATGGTGAGTTTTATCGAATGATTCAAATTCATATTCAGGAGAATGTTTTGTTAAATCCATTATTAAATTATCTAACTCACTCTCATCTATGTAAGATACATAAATAGGCCCTACCTGAGTTTCAATATTGAGCATTTGGTCGGCCCTTTCATCAAGTCTACTCTGAGAAGTTAGTTCATGGCCCTTGATTCTATTGTCTATAAAATCTCTGATATTTGCTACAGCTAGAAAACCTGTCTGAAGGTGATCTTGAAATTTAATTTGATAAATGTAAAAACTCAATTCATCATCTTGTTTGATAATATGATTCTCTTTCATTTCATCAAAATGATCTCTTGCAACTCTTAAGGTATCTGCTTCTTTTAATTTACCAACAGGATTTAATATTTTTAAATAATTCCAATAATGCTTTTCATGAATATCAATTAAATGTTGTTCATTTAAATGATCTGAAGAAGGGGCAATTAAATTTTTTGCTTCTTCGTTGAAAGGTCTTGTCCCCTTAAAAGGCTTAATATCAATCATATAATTTATAGTTTCTACTTTCTAACTACCCCCGTGAAATCAAACCTAAGAGTTTTTGGATCTTTGCTCCTTCGGTGGTAAATTTAACCAATATCTCTCATATGTTGAGAATAATCCAGAAAACTAAATAAAAAAAAAATGCAAAGAATTACATACAGAATTTCAAGCTATGCAACATTTGGTAAATCAGCAAGGGCTTTATTAACATTTTCTTCTTCAAAAATATCTTCGCCAAGCTTGTTATCAAAATAATCTGAATATGCAGTCATATCAAAATGACCATGACCACTTAAATTAAATAGAATTGTTTTAGATTCACCATTTTTTTTGCATTCAATAGCAGCATCAATAGCGCCTTTCACAGCATGAGTAGCTTCAGGAGCTGGAAGAATACCTTCTTGTTTAGCAAAATCAACTGATGCTGCAAAACATTCTTTTTGACCATAAGCTTTTGCTCTTATTAATCCAAGTTCAAGTAAATGACTTAAATGATAAGACATACCATGATATCTCAAACCTCCAGAATGAGTAGCAGGAGGAATAAAAGTTGAGCCTAAAGTGTGCATTTTTAACAAAGGAGCAACATGGCCAGTATCTCCAAAATCATAAGCGTATTTTCCTTTTGTAAATGAAGGACATGACAAAGGTTCACAAGCAATTACCTCTATCTTTTTTCCACCTCGCAATTGTTGTCCCATGAATGGAAATAAGAGTCCAGAAAGATTACTTCCGCCTCCTGTGCATCCAACAATAATATCTGGATAGTCGCCAGCCTGTTCCATTTGCAAGATAGCTTCATTACCATTAATAGTTTGATGCATTAAAACGTGACCTAATACGCTTCCTAAAGCATACTTAGTGTCCTCTCTTTGAACTGCCATTTCAACAGCTTCAGATATTGCTATACCTAAACTGCCCGTATTACTTGGATCTTCACTTAAAAGTTTTTTTCCATAATTTGTAATTTCTGAAGGACTTGGGTTACACTTTGCACCAAATGATTCCATCATTATTTTTCTATATGGTTTTTGATCAAAACTTACTCTTACCATAAACACTTCAATTTCAATGCCAAACATTTGACCAGCAAAAGCAAGTGAACTACCCCATTGGCCAGCACCTGTTTCAGTGTATATTTTCTTTACACCCTCTTCTTTATTATAAAAAGCTTGAGCAACAGCAGTATTCGGTTTGTGGCTTCCAGTTGGGCTTACGCCTTCATATTTATAATAAATTTTTGCAGGCGTATCTAAAAATTTTTCTAACCTTCTTGCTCTGTATAAGGGTGAAGGTCTCCATTGTTTATATATTTCTCTAACAGGTTCAGGAATTTCAATTTCTCTCTCCATTGAAACCTCTTGCATTATTAAGCCCATTGGGAATAAAGGTGCTAAATCATCAGGGCCAAGAGGATCTAATCTTCCTGGATGCAAAGGAGGAGGTGGAGGGCTCGGCAAATCTGGATTTATATTATACCAAGTTTTAGGTAGTTTATTTTCTTCTAATATATATTTTATTGTATCTGTCATAATGATAAAGATACTGACGTAATATCAAAAATAAATCAACTAAAATGAGTGAATTAGTAAGTACAAATTGGGTTTATAAAAACCTCACCAACAGAAAATTAGTGATTTTAGATTGTTCTTGGCATATGCCTCAGGAGAAAAGAGATGCAAAAAAAGAATATGATAAGATGCATATAAAAAATACATATTTTTTTGATATAGACAAAATTTCAGATATCAAAACTAATTTACCCCATATGCTACCTAGTCAAAGGAAATTTGAAGAAAAAGTTAGAAGTTTTGGTATTAATCAGAATTCATTAATAGTTACTTATGACGTAAAAGGAATATTTAGCTCTCCGAGAGTTTGGTGGATGTTTAAATACTTTGGTCATAAAAATATATTTGTACTGAATGGTGGTTTGAAGAAATGGTTAAAAGAAAAAAAAACAGTCACTAATAAAAAGACATATTTTAAAAAAGGAAATTTTATATCGCGATTATCAAAGGAATGGCTTGTTACAAAAAATGAAGTTTTGGAATCAATCAACAGGAAAAATTCATTAACACTTGATGCTCGTCATAGGGATAGATTTAATGGAAAAGTCAAAGAACCAAGAAAAGATCTTAGATCTGGACATATTCCTGGTAGCAAAAATATTTTTTGGGGCAACTTAATTAACCTCAAAGGAACATTAGTTTCAAAAAAGAAAATCAACAATTTATTCAATAAATCTCATATTAAAGACAAAAAAATTATTACAACTTGTGGTAGTGGTATCACAGCTTGCATATTATCGCTATCATTGTTACATGGACTAAATATTCAAACGTCAGTTTATGATGGTTCATGGACAGAATGGGGCCAAATCAAAAAATTACCAATAAACAAATGAAATTTTTTAATGCGGGTAATGTAACAATAATAATAGCTTTATTATTAATTATCTATGCTTTGTTGAGTTATTTTAACCATTGAATATTCTTTTGACTTATAAACACTCCAATTAAAATAAGAATTACTCCAATTAAAGTTTCTAAATTAATTTTTTCATTTAAAAAAAGATATCCCCATAAAATGGCAAATGCTGGAATTAGATATGCAACATAAGATAAAAAAATAGGGCCAGCTTTTGAAATAATATGAAAGCGCAATTGGAAGGCTATAGCTGTTGGAAACAAACCTAAATAAAATATTGATAAAAGTGACTTTGCATTCAAAGAAGAAGGGTAATTGATTTCTATATAAATCATAAAAGGAACTGACAATAGGGCTGCAGATACAGTAACAAGAGTTGTAAGTGTCATGGTACTTATTTCTTTTAAGTTATATGCTAGAATAGATGAAATGACATATCCTAAGGCTGAAAATATAATTGCAATTTTTGGAATTAAAGTTTTTTGAGAGTTTGAAGTCAAACTTCCCAATGTGTCAAAACCTATAATAAACAACACGCCTATTGAACCAACAATAATCGAAATAAATTTTAATAATGTGAATCTATCATCTTTGGTGAAATAATGGGACAATAGTAGGGTAAAAATTGGAGCGACAGAAAGCAGTAATCCAGCAGTATTGGATTGAATATATTGTTCAGACCAGCTAATTAAAAAAAAGGGGATAAAGTTTCCTATTAGTCCAATGACAATTATCAAAAAAATATTTTTTTTTGATAAACTAAATCTATATCCTTTAAATATACAAAAAGAATAAAGAAATATTGCTCCTATTAAAAGGCGAAAAGAAGCAACTGAAACTGGGTGAATTGATCCAACACTAACCTTAATAGCAATAAAAGCAGATCCCCATATTGCACTGAGTATGATTAGTAGAAATAAATTATTTGAAAATAAACTTTTTAGCAGAAAAAATTATGTTTTATTTTTAGGTTCTGGAATTTGAACAGTCTTATAAGGTTGCATAAATTCATCTCTTTTTCCATCCCATAAGTAATCCGCATAATCAAACACTGATATAATTCGGTCTGATCGCTCAAAAGTTAATCCGTATTTACGACAATAACTCGCAAATTCTTCAGCATTTTCTACTGGTAATTCATAGACTGTCCACCTTCGTGCACTTCTATCAAATTTAAAGCCATTTTTTTTAAACCAATCTCTGTGGTAATAAGAGTCTCTTCCAAAAGCGGAAAAAGTTAT
>Ga0207991_1002109_pt1 | contig 11462 bp, 6 predicted proteins | sample ETN07SmetaG_FD_185786 | JGI IMG/M metagenome (GOLD analysis project Ga0207991, IMG submission 185786) | Marine microbial and viral communities from oxygen minimum zone, Eastern Pacific Ocean - ETNP2014F14-07SV275 (SPAdes) (version 2) | ecosystem: Environmental > Aquatic > Marine > Oceanic ... | reverse complement strand
CATGGCATTCATAATGAGCGATTGTCTCTGTCCCAAATCTTGGGGTAATCCCGAAGGCCCGGCGAATACAACCTGTGTGGCTGTTTCTGATTTTCTTTCTTCTTCAAACCCCCGTTGTGTCATTGATTTTTGGCTGTCAATCATACGAGATAAAATCCGTTGCTGACGGTCTGATGTTTGCCGGTTAAACTGTTTTCGATCTAAATCCTTGATGACTTGGTCCATTTCATTGGCAATGCCTGATAAATCTCCTAATCCTTGTTCTCCAGCTTGTTCCATTTCATCCATCATTTGTTGGAGTGACTTCCGAACACCTTGCTGTTGAGCTAACATTTGCTGCATCAGCCCTTCCTGCATGGAAGATGCCATTTGACCGAGTGCTAATTGCATCCCCTGGTTATTAATCCCCTGTTGTTGTCCCGCCATTTCTTCCATGCGTTTCAAGAATGCTTCATAACCGCTGGCAGAGCCACCTTCCTGCATTTGTTTAATCGTTTGAATAATCGTTTTTGCACCTTCATTTAACGCAGCCATTGCCTGTCCTTGATTCCCTAAAGACCCGCTACCATTCCGCTCAGCCAGTTTTCCCTTAGAAGTTTCCATTTGAGCATAGGCCATCCCCAGTTTCCGGCCCATATCCGGAGAAACCATAAATGTTTCTCGTGATAAGGTCATCGTATTGTTCATCGTTTGGGACAGTTGGTCTTGAAGCATTTGCTGGTTTCCAGCTAAATCGCCCAATCGGGGGGAATTTCTGGGAATATCTCCTGTCTCATTTTTCAAAGATTCTTGAGCTTTCGAAAGGGTAAGGACGTCACGCAAAATAGATCTGAATTTACGGGCCATGTCCTGGGTTGTTTCCCTTTGAAAATCGTTTAAAATATTTTCCATGGACAATTCCATAGATTCTAATGATTGAAGGCCGGCGTAACTATGATCCATTGCCGAATAGGAGTTTTGTTTTTTTAGACTTTGAACAGTTTCATTTAAATGGTTTTCAGAAGATTGAGCTTGTTCTGAATCAGATAAATCTTCCAAACTTTTGGCCGTCTTTCGGCTAAAGTCCTTTACGTCTTTTGCAGCAGCATTCATGGCATCCAGAATATCATCCAATTCGTTCTGGCTCATTTTTTCCTCCAGACTTAATCGATCAAAAATCGAAGGGTCCGTTTGGCGTGTTGTCCGTCTGATTTGTTCATCAATATTATCTTGATTCTCGACCAATTGCTGGATTCGTTTTCGCAATTCATCCACTTGCTGCTCCGCTTTTACCCGTTTAAATATATCTAGAAATCGATCCAATTCCTGTTCGATTTGCTCCAAATTATTTGATAGGTTTTCTAAAGCACTAAGCAAATCTTTTGAATTCATATTTTCAAGTGCCTGATGCATCCAATCCATGTTCTGAAGCATTTCCGGTGGAAAAATATCTTCAATTAATTTTTGCAAATCTTTGAATTTTTCCATCAAGTTGTCTGAAAATAATTGATGTTTTTCACCGGTATTATTCAATGCTTCCAATTGTTCTGACAACGCTTCATAATCAGTTAATTTATCTTGAACCGATTCCAGAGTTTCTTTCAGCGCTTGCTGGTCTTTCCAATTGGGCTTATCTGTTTTTAAAAGGGTTAATTCCACTTTTTCCAATTGTTTCTGAAGTTTTTGTATTTCTGCTAACTCCATTTCCACAGCATCAGAAATTTCACTTCCTCTTTCATTAAATGAATGAAATAAGTCATTGAGTGACGGTAACCGGGCGATAAAAGTTCCGGATATAGATTTTTTAGGACCAGAAATATCATCATTATCGTATAATTCAAAATGGAAATGAACTTCATCTTCCGGCATAAGGCCAAGGGGTACCAAGTTCCAAACGGTATTGATATCCTGACGGGAGTGGTTTGGATCCTCTATATGAATGCTGAACATGGATATAAATGGTTCCATTTGAATATAACTTGGCCGTTGGATTTCATAGGCAATCTGAAGGTTAGAAAAACCAAAGTCATCTTCAATCGTCATCATAATAGGAATAGATTGGTCGCCGCCCAATTCTACAATAGGCGGTGGTTGCATGATAGTCATTTCCGGTGTTAGATCAGGAATCATTTGTAACTTAAAAGGAATGGGATTTCGGTTTGTAATTCCGCGAAGGTCCGTTAAATGAATGGAAAATTCTCCGTCTTCCTCCATAATAAAATTATAATGAGCTTTTTTCCGCTTCACCTTCATCATTTGGGCTTCACCATTTAAAATCAATTTTGCTTGAGCTAATTGTTGATTCGATTGAAGATGAACTGAAATGCTTGATCCATTTAGTGCTTGGATTTCAGCTTGATTTGCCTTTTGAATTTGTGGGATTAATCCCGTGTATTCTGGCGGACGAATCGTAACAGAAAAATCCTCAATGGTGGGACGGTCTGTGACAGAAATAGAATAATCTTTCGATGAAATTTCATTCCATGGCTGCCAAAATTGTGTTGATGTATAGAATGAGCGGTAACGGTAGTTCTGGAATACTTCTTTTAATTCTGCAGTAAAAATATTTTTATCTTTTGTAGGGTAGATTGTTTTTAAAATCAGTGAATCTCTTCCTGGAACGAAAGCCACGGGTTTGAATTCTATTTGAAGGGAATCGGGAATGTCGCCGATTGCTGAGAATGACACGACTGTATTTTCCCCGCCTAGGACATTCATGTGTCGGGATAAACTTTTTAATTTAAAAGGCTTGGGAACAATGAATTCTGTTTTTGGGTGGGTCCAACGGTATAAAGATGAGATGGAATGCTTCCATGTAAAAGCCAAAGATAAGATAGAGATTGTTAGTCCAATAAATGTAATGCGTTTCCAATGATGAATGCGTTCCAATGGAAATAATTCCAGTAGATTAAGTTTTTTCAGTTTTTGAGTTGTTTGATCGATAAATGCATGACTGAGTTCGGTTGATTCGGATTCTTGTACATCCCTTTCTATCTGAAGGGCGTTGATAAGTGTATCTTCTTTTGGTAGTGCATGTTTGCCTGTTATTCGTGCCAAATAAGACCAACGATAGCGCCCAAAGGCATTCGCTTTAATTTGTACGGCAGAAATAATGAACCAGGTAATTCCAATGATTATAGCACTAATGATAACCATCCAAACAGCAAATCGTGTAAAACTGGATAAATAAAAAACATTTTCTACCATGAGTCCTGCAATAAACAAACTGAGGAATAAAGTGTATATTTTCCATCCTGTAATTTTGATGTCATACACGATAGCCGTTCGGCGAATCTCAGTTAAATATTGGGAAATCAAATTCATTGTGTCAGAGAAAACCATACAATGTTAACACCCATTTTGAGAGCAGCTTGGCGAATTGTTTGAGGATCATGATGCACTTCAGCATCCTCCCACCCGTCTCCCAAATCTGATTCGTAAGAATAAAATGCCAAGAGTCGATCGCCATCAAATAATCCCAACCCTTGGGGTGGCTTGCCATCATGTTCATGGATTTTGGGCAATCCTTTAGGGAAATCATAAAAAGCATGAAAAATTTTATGATCAAATGGAAGTGCCACCCATTCTTTATCCGGGAAAACCCGCTTCATCTCTCGACGAAACGAGGCATCCATGCCATAATTGTCATCTGCATGGAGAAATCCCCCTTTGAGTAGATAATCCCTGAGATATCCTACCCCGTCCTCGGTGAATCGAATATTTCCGTGGCCGGTCAAATAAAGGTATGAATGACTGAATAATTCTGGATCCGTTAGTTTAATTCGATATTCGTTCGGTTCTACAAGAATAGTTGTATGCTCCGATATGTACTCCAGTAAATTGGGAAGACTGCTTGGATCTCCATACCAATCGCCGCCGCCGCCATAATGAACCCTTGCGATGGAAAATGCCTGAGCCGGTAACCACATAGTGAATGTTGCCAATAGAATAATATGTTTAATGAATTTCAAATGATCCATGCCATGAATAATATTATTATGAAGGGGGATAGTTCCCCATTGAAATAAAGTTTAAGAAATTACTGCTTTTCGACTTAGGATAAACAGATTCTTTCTTAAAGAATCCTTTTCAAAGGATTCTTTAATGGATACCTTGCGATGAGTGGTGAAATTCACCTATTTTGAATGGTTGTGATACGAAAATCAATCCCCATCATCTTAATCTTTTTCTCCTTTATTTCGGCCGGTGAAGTATCGGCCGTTCAAGATACATCCAAGTCTCTAATTTTTAAGGTTTTCAATATAGATGAGGAATTGAGTGGCGATTATGAAAAAGGGTATATCTGGGACCGTATTTTTAGAAGGAGGGAATTTCACCGTCCCATCAATTTTATTCCAATGGAACTAAGGTATGGTTTCGGCTTCAATGCCGGAGGTGGATTTTTGGGATTAGGCAGTCTTAAAAGCAATTGGATGTCTTATGAATCAGACGTTACGGAATTTAGTGGTGGGAGCTTTACATCTCGACTGGGTCATCAATTGGATTTGGATATACTAAAAACAAACTTAGCCTATTATTGGTTTGGCAATAGTTGGCTTGATATGCATACAGGAATTAATCTCCGTTATTCTTCTCTATTTTTACCTGCATCGATTCCCAGTGAATGGAATGCAACCAATACTTCATGGCTTGCAGAAACAAAATTTACCGGCAAAATGATGGAGGTGGCATGGAGCCAATCACTTATGCTTCAGTGGTTTGAAAGCTGGTACACCACATATCGATATACATATGGAGTTGCATTTTCTGAACTATATGGGACAGCCGGTTCTCCCACGGGATATGGTCCGTCTCAATCATTCACCATGGGCGCACGAATAATTCTTGATACAGGCATGTCCAATCGGTTTGCTGTTGGCGTGGATTTGAAATACACCCATACCAATATTAATCACATTAAAGATTCCGATGATGTAACGCCAATAAACAAATTTACCATTCAAACGGCTGGAATTTATGCCACAGCGTCGGTATTTTTTGGCGGTCGAAAGACCAAAGGTGATACAGGAAAAATGCATTATTACCGCCGGGATTATATCAATGCGAAAAGATTATTGGAAGAATTTGTGGATGAAAACCCAAGTCATGCCAATATCCATCGTGCTAAAAAGTTAATTGTGGAAAGTGAAAGAAAAATTCCGTATCAGCTTATGCGAGAGGGAATGAGCTTCGATGAAAGGGGCATGATTGAACGCGCCGTAGAAAGATATATCAGAGCAAAATCTATGGCCGACACATTATTAGCCGGCGTGATTAATGAAAGATTGCGAGAGATTGCTTTCCGAGAAGTGGAAAAGGCAGAAATTTGGTTAAACAAAGGATATGGAGACACAGCGATTGCCCATGTTACCATGGTGTCTGGTTGGCATCCTGAAATCAGTCACCACGTGAAACGATTCAAAATTACTCTGTTAATGAACCAGGGGGAACAATTGTATAAAATTGGATTGAATGACCGTGCCTTATCTTATTTTGATAAAGCATTAGAAATGGACCCAGGGCTCACCTTTGAAGTAGCGATATATAAACATAGAATTGCAGCAGATTTATTAACCATGGCGGATTCATTAAAAGATTTGAATTCTTTAAGGTTTGTTGTCTATGCGTTGGAAGAAACGAAACGATTAACTGGCGGATTGAGTAAAACGAATGGACGAATTTTAGATGAACTAAAATTAAAATTAACCGAGAGAGATGTATGGATTACCCGACAAAAAATCGATGAAATTCTCAGAAGTGAAAAAGAAATTCAAGAGGCCATAAAACCCATCGAACTTGGAATGACCATCTCTCAGGTAGAGGACATTATGGGGAGTCCTTCCGAAATGATGTCAGACGGTTCAGAAAAACAGAATCAACTCTGGATTTACCGTTATGAAAACGGTACGAAAGTTTATTTAACCTTTACTAATTATAAATTATTTCGAATCGAAAAAGAATAATTCTGTCATAGCAAATGGGCGTTTTTTCTTACGAAAGCAATTTCGGTTAAGATGACTTTCATCACTCCTGTAGCAGGGACCGCAAAGAGCATACCTAAAGGCCCTAAAATTGTGCCACCGATTAATAAAGAAATCATAACAATGATAGGATGAAGGCCGACACTTTTCCCTACGAGAGCTGGTGTAATTAAATTGCCTTCAATTTGTTGAACAATTAAAAACATTAATACAATGTCTAAAAGGTAAAAGGGTGATGGTATCGCTCCAAATAGTGTATGGGCCATGGCGGCTTCGTTACCAATATTATTCATAAATGCAATTAAAACGGCAGGAATCATGCCCACAAACGGGCCGATAAGGGGAATAAGGTTAGCCAACCCAGCAATAATACCAATAAAAACAATGAGCGTTAAATTGGCACCAAAAAAATTGAGAAGTAAAAGTCCTGCTACTGACATGGCAGCAACACTGGCGGCTGAAAGGAACTGCCCACGTAAATAACTGGATACGGATTTTTCAACATTATAAATTAATTTTATTCCCACTTCGAAATATTTATTTGGAATGGCATTTACTAATGACTTTCTAAACCCGTGATATTCAGCTAATAAGATAATTGTAAAAATGAAAACCATAGCTGCAATAAAGAAAAAATTCCCAATAGCACCTGCCATTGATGCGAGATATCCCACAACAGAATTAATGATTTCACTGAGTTTTCCTGCAGTGTCTCCATCCGAAGGTTGCATATTTTGAAGAAATTCTGGCATGGATGACGTAAATTTTTCTCCCAGTGTTTTAAATTCTTGTGTTAATGTATCCTTATCAACGCGACTGGAAAATTCCATGGCCTGCTTTGACATTTGGGAAATAAAACTGCCGATAAAAGTACCAATGGCACCGAGTAGAATAATTACCACCACCAAAACAGATAATCCCCGGTTTCCGATTTTCCGTTCCAATGCATCCACACTCGATAATAAAACTGTGTTAAACAAAAAAGCGAAAACCAACATGAGGACGACTTGGGATATAAAGGGCCATATAATTGATAAAAACCAAAGGGCAATGAGGCCAATAATTATTCGGTAAATGAGTTGAAAATAATTTTTTTGTTTTTCCACGACTCTGATTATTCTGATTTAGTTGTTTGCTCTTTTATGAGCAAGTTATTAGTGCCCCTTAATCTATCACCCAACACACCGCCTAAATTGAACAAAATCTTTAATCCAAGAACAGGGTTTCGCTCCTGCAATGTCATTAGATCTTGCGTGAAAAAACCAAGTAATTCACAATCCATAGTAGCAATGGCATTGGCAGAACGAGGATCATCATCAAAAAGGGCCAATTCACCAAAAAAATCGCCTTCTCCAAGTTCGGCTAAAATATTTTCATGGTTAGTGCGTGTACCAATAGTAATTTTTACCAAGCCGTGCATTATAATATACATTCCCTCACCGGGGGCACGATTTTTAAAAATAAATTCACCTGTACTATATGTTCGGTGATGCATCAATTTCTCAAGTTCTGAGAATTCCTTATCAGAAAAATCTTTAAATACGGGTACTTGTTTAAGCGTAAGAACCGTATCGCTTTCAGTACGGTTCCATCCTTTAAAAATATTCTCCCATTTTGCGCTTTTCAAGATAGACTCCTTTATTTAGAAGTAAGATTATAGACAAAGTTCAGTGAATAGTTCAAGTAAAGACATTTTGACAATAAAATTGACCTATCGTTAAATGAAGAGGTATTTTTAGGGATAATGTTTCGGCAATTTATTATCATTTTAACCATTGTATTGGTTCCCTTATGTTGGGCACAGAAGGATTATAGGGATTATAATCAAGAATTAAAAGCACAAAGCAATGCAATCCAATCGCTTCGCAACGAAATTGAAGCGACTAAAAAACGCATTCAATCTGAAAGTAGAAAAGAAAAATCTTCTGTTCGTCGTGTTTCAAACCTGTCGGAAGAAATTTCTCTATTGCAAAGACTATTAAAGGAAATTAAAAAAGAAGAAAAATTGCTTGTTGCTGATATTTCAAGGACAGGAAAGCAAATTGCCCAAAGTGAAGTTGAATTAGATACAATCAGAGTTCGCTATGCAAGGCGGTTGGTAAAAATGTATAAAAAAGGGCAATTGTCTAATTTGGAAAAAATCTTTAGCTCCACTTCCTGGCGCCAAGCCGTTTATAGGACAAAATATTTAAAAATTATTTCTGATCTGGATCAGAAAACACATAATACAATTCGATCTTTGTTGATTGAAATTGGCAGACAGAAACTGAGCCTGGAATCTGCGTTGAGGAAAAAACGCCGTTTAAAAAGGGATCGGGAACAAACGCTCTCCCAGGTAAGGGATAAAAAAAGAAGGGAACAGCGTGAGTTAACCAAAATTCGGAGAAGCCAAAAAGATTTAAAAACATACCTTACGGAAAAACAGGTAGGTGTAAAACAGTTAGAAGCAATCATAACCAAAATTCGAGAAGATATTGACCGAGTAGAAAGGGAAGAGCGAATTCGAAGACAGCAACGGGCTCTCAAAGCAAAAGAATTTCCCAAATTAAAAGGGCAATTGGCCTGGCCTGCTGAGGGAAGGGTGATAACAAAATTTGGACGTCAATGGAATCCAAAACTAAAAACAACCACAGAAAATCCGGGGATTGATATTAAAGGTAAACCAGGATCGGAAGTCCGGGTAGTTTTAGGTGGAATTGTGACCACAATAACTTTTATCCGAGGGTTTGGCACTACAATTATTGTGGATCATGGGAATGGTTTTTATACTGTTTATAGCCATGTGACCAATATAGAAATAAATGAAGATAGTGAAGTACGAGGCGGTGATGTGATTGCCTATATGGGAGATTCAGGTTCCATCAATGGATCCCAACTGCATTTTGAAGTATGGGGAGAAGGAAAAATACTAGATCCAGAAAAATGGCTACAGAAAAAATAATTTTTAAAAATTATCAACCCTTGGTTTGGGAGAGGTTTCTCAGGGCGAAATCCAACCGACGTGTTGGAAGTGCGTATTTATTTACGGGGCCAAGAGGTTGTGGTAAAGAATGGGGTGCTATCGAATTTGCAAAACTATTGAATTGCGAATCGCAGGATGCGGCGCCATGCAATCATTGTCCTTCATGCACAAAATTTGCATCTCTTCAGCATCCCAATATGAAACTTATTGTACCGCTGCCAGGGGGAAATAAATCAAACCAAAGTTTAGATCCACTGGACAGCCTTAAAAAGGAAGATTTTGAATATTTGACTGAAGCAATAAAAATTAAAGCTACGGAGCCATTCTATAAAATTCAAGTTCCGGCAGCACGACGCATTACCATTAATTCTGTTCGAGAATTACGCCGGTCTATCTATCTTAAGTCTCTTTCTAATGGTCGGAAAGTTGTCATCATTTTTGATGCTCATTTATTATCAGAAGGAATGGGTGAATCAGCCAATGCACTATTAAAAATTTTGGAAGAACCGCCTCCAAATACATCTCTTATATTGGTGACGGACAAAAAGTCAGCCTTATTACCCACAGTCATCAGCCGGTGTCAACCTATTATTTTTTCTGCTTTAAGTCTTGAAAATATTAGAATGATTATGGAGAACGATGGCATTGATAATACACTGGCCGCGCAAGCGGCGATTGTTGCAGGTGGTAATGTTCATTTGGCCAAAGAAATCGCCAATCATTCAACCAATGATATTTTAGCTGAAGCTGAGGCATTGGCTAAATCAATGACTCGGGTGGATGAAAAAGGCTGGCGAGATTTTATAAACACTAATGCCATGATAGCTAGTCGAAAACCAGAAGAGTTTAAGTTTAATATATATTTACTCCAGCTCTGGTTTCATCAAGCATATAGAATGAAAACAGAGGACAATACAAACCAACTCTTACCGGAGATAACCAAATCTATAGAAAAATTTAATGAAATCTATCCTAAAGCTAATTTAGCAGAAATTAATAAAGTTTTGGAAGAAACGACCGAATCACTGGTTCGCAATTTGTACATACCCTTAACTTTGACTAACCTGTTAATTACGATTCAGGAACTTTTAAAAGGCAAAATACCCATATCTGTAGTATGAACACATTTTATCTCACAACACCCATCTATTATGTAAATGATAAACCGCATATTGGACATGCTTATACAACCATCCTTGCCGATGTCCTGACACGGTTCCATCGGAAGACAGGTGAGGATGTCTTTTTTCTTACCGGCCTAGATGAACATGGTCAAAAGGTGCAGCAAGCTGCAGAAAATCGAGGTGTGGATCCAATAGATCACTGCGATGAAATGGCTCCGAGATTTCTCGAATTATGGAAAAAACTTCATATTCAGAATGATGATTTTATCCGTACGACTGAAAAACGGCATGTGGCTGTGGTTCAAAAAATCCTTCAAGACGTTTTCGATAGTGGTGATATTTATGAAGACGAATACGAAGGCCTTTATTCTATATCGGAAGAAAGATTTATTACAGAGAAAGAAGCGGAGTCCGGCGATTTTAGAGATATTAAGAAAATAAAGGAAAAGAATTATTTCTTTAAAATGTCACAATATCAACAACCTCTGATTGATCATATAAACGAAAATCCAAAATTCATTCAACCGGAACATCGAAAAAATGAAGTTCTGGGATTTTTGAAAAAACCATTAGGGGATCTATGTATTTCACGCCCGAAATCCCGGTTGAACTGGGGGATTGAATTACCCTTTGATTCGAATTATGTGACCTATGTTTGGTTTGATGCCTTGATTAATTATATTACAGCAGTGGGTTACAATGTGGATGAGGATAGTTTCAACAAATATTGGCCAGCCAATTATCATTTGATTGGTAAAGATATTTTGACCACACATTCCGTCTATTGGCCAACCATGTTAATGTCGGCGAAATTGTCGCTGCCCCTGGGCATTTTTGCACATGGATGGTGGCTCAGCGGTGAATCCAAAATGAGTAAATCATTGGGCAATGTGGTGGATCCTCTTGGACTCATCGAAGAATATGGCGTGGATCCGGTACGCTATTATCTCATGCGTGAAATGGTTTTGGGGCAGGATGCCAATTTCACCATGGCATCCTTTATCAAGCGCTATAATAGCGATCTTGCAAACGATTTTGGAAATTTATTGAGCCGTGTTTCAAACCTTTTGAAGAAGTTTTTTAATGGAAAAATTCCCATGGATGAAGATAATTCTCCTGAAGGGATGGTTATCAAAGAAAATGGGATTAAGGTGGTGTCAGATGTGTGGAATCACATTGAATCCATGCGGGTGAGTGAAGCCATTGAAACAACACTTCAGTATATCCGTAGCGTGAATAAGTATATGGAAACAATGGCGCCCTGGAAATTGGCTAAATCCGATAAAGACGCAGCTGGAAAGGTTCTTTTTACTGCAGCGGAAGCATTGCGAATTAGCGCAGTATTGTTGGCACCGGTTATGCCGAACCGAACTCAGATAGTTTTAGAAACATTTAACGCTGCCGGGTCCAGTTTGG
>Ga0207991_1002105_pt1 | contig 11491 bp, 12 predicted proteins | sample ETN07SmetaG_FD_185786 | JGI IMG/M metagenome (GOLD analysis project Ga0207991, IMG submission 185786) | Marine microbial and viral communities from oxygen minimum zone, Eastern Pacific Ocean - ETNP2014F14-07SV275 (SPAdes) (version 2) | ecosystem: Environmental > Aquatic > Marine > Oceanic ... | reverse complement strand
AAAAATGGCATAATTCTGGTAGCAAATGTTGCTATTGTCATCACTAAAATAACCGTCAAAATATATTCTGTACTATTCATGTCGATTTTCCAAAAAATTAGTAATGATTAACAAAGTGACAGACAATGCGATACTGCCTAGTAACATTTGATCTGAGAATAAATATAAAGCAACAATTGAAGAAAAAGCCGCAATCACAAATGGCAATGGTTTTCTTATTTGTTTCCATTGCTCTATAACCAAAACGACAAACAATGCGGTCAATGTAAATTCCATGCCTTGCGTATTAATACTAAAAGAACTGCCAATCACAGCCCCTATTGTGCAGCTAATAACCCAATAACTATGATTCAAAGCGGTAATAATGAAAAATTGTCGCTCTTTCGCAGTGTCGTCTTTAAGATCAATTGTCGTCACTAGAGAATAAGTTTCATCCGTCAGACCAAAGGCAAGATATATCTTTTTTAAACCCCAGTCGCCATAACTATTTAACATAGATAGGCCATAGAATATATGCCTAGAATTTATTAAAAAAGTAGAGATGGCAATTTCAGTTAAACCCACACCTGCAGCTAACAACCCAACAATCATAAATTGTGCTGTACCGGCATAAACAAAAAATGCCATTAACGTTGCTAAGTACCAAGGATAACCCAAATCTTGGAACAACATGCCGAATGCTATTCCTAGTGGAATATATCCAAATAACACAGGGAAAGTGCTTTTAACAACGCCTTGCATCATAAATTTAAAGAAAGTAGTGTAAGTAAGTCCATCTGCTATAATTTCCAATATTATTACTATGAATTTTAACGCGATATGAATTTAGATTACCTTGATTTTGAACAACCCATTGCCGACTTAGAAGGCAAGATTCAAGCGCTTTGTAATATTAAAGATAAAGCCGATATTGCTAACGAGATGGAAGCATTAAAAGTCAAAAGTGGCGCGCTAACTAAAAAGATATTTTCGTCACTGAGTGATTGGCAAGTATCTCAATTGGCTAGACACCCACTACGCCTTTACACGCTTGACTATATCAATGACGTATTTGACGAATTCACCGAGTTACATGGTGACCGTGCGTATGGTGACGATCATGCTATTGTCGGTGGTATTGCCAAGTTAGATGGTCAAAGTGTAATGTTTATTGGCCAGCAAAAAGGCCGAACAACACAAGAAAAAATCAAATATAACTTTGGCATGCCACGTCCAGAAGGCTACCGAAAAGCACTACGATTAATGAAAATGGCTGAAAAGTTCTCAATGCCAGTCATTACCTTTATTGATACGCCAGGTGCTTACCCTGGCATTGGCGCAGAAGAACGTGGCCAATCCGAAGCGATTGCAAGAAACCTATTCGAGATGTCAACACTAGCCACGCCGATTATTTCCGTGGTGATTGGTGAAGGCGGTTCTGGTGGTGCACTTGCTATTGGTGTGGCAGACATCATGATGATGTTTGAATACTCTATCTATTCAGTCATCTCGCCAGAAGGTTGTGCTTCTATTCTGTACAAGGACGCAGCTAAAGCTAACGTAGCAGCAGAATCACTCAAACTCACCAGTAAACATCTTAAAAAAGAAAACTTGGTTGATGTTATTATTGCTGAGCCATTAGGCGGCATTCATCGCGACCCTGATGAAGCTCGCAGACTACTCAAAAATGCACTCAAACAACAATTAGAGGTAGTTGGAAAGATGACCACAGATCAACTACTGCAAGCTCGAGCGGAGAAACTTTTAAGCTTTGGAAAATTTAAAGAATAAAGACCCCTTCCTTAAGGATAAAAACATTGTTGTCGCCTTAAGTGGTGGCATTGATTCAGTTGTCCTGTTGCATTATCTGCACACACATTATCCAGATAATTGTCGCGCAATTCATTGCAATCATCACCTCTCAAAACACTGTGTTGAGTGGGGTGAGTTTTGCAAAGACTTGTGTAACAAGCTAAGTATTCCTTATTCAAATGTTGATATATTCATCGAAAATGAATCTAACTTAGAAGAAAATGCACGTAAAAAACGCTATAATTCATTATCATCTGATTTAAAAGAAAACGAAGTATTGTGCACAGCGCACCATCAGAACGACCAAGCTGAGACGATTTTATTACAGCTTTTCCGTGGTGCTGGCGTGGCAGGTTTAGCTTCCATGCCGAAATCAAAACCTTTGGGCAAAGGTGTTCATTACCGTCCAATACTCAATATTGAAAAATCTGAAATTATTCAATATGCTAAGGATAATCACCTATCTTGGGTTGAAGATGATAGTAACACTAATACTAATTTTCGACGAAATTTCTTACGCTTGGACATTATTCCAAAGCTAGAAATGGTCTACAAAAATTTAGCAAAAACCTTAACTCGAAGCACCAAACACCAGTCTGAGGCCTTACAGCTCATTCAAGCGCTAGCAAAAATCGATATTCAAGCGCATCAGCTGATTAATCTTAACCATCAAATTAATATTCAAAAACTCACTCAGCTTGATACCTTAAGAATTAAGAATGTCATTCGTTACCACTTATCAAGTCTAGAATTTCTTGCACCTTCTGACAAGGTAATGAAACAAATTCTCGATTTATTATCGGCTAAAGAAGATGCTAACCCTTTAGTCAACTGGGATCAATTTGAAATCCGCCGTTACCAAGGGGAGCTTTACTTTATTAACAATCAAGCAGAAAAAAATAACAATTTTTGTCCATTTCATGCAGAATTTGAAAATTTGCCAAATTTTTCTATTCGTTATCGCACCGAGGGGCAGCGCATCAAACTCCCTGGCAAAAAACACTCGCAGTCTCTCAAAAAAGTCTTACAAGATGCCAATATCCCACCTTGGGAGCGGAGTTCACTAAAAATGTACTATATTAAGGATGAATTACGTGCCATGGAACGACTGGGGCGCATGGAACATTCTGACTAATATCTAATTACTCGTAAGGATTAGATATTTCGATTTTTTCCAAAATTTCAATTTCTAAACTTTCCATTTTATTGGCATCAGATTCTTCAACATGATCATAACCAAGCAAATGCAAAGTACCGTGAATAGCCATATGAATTAGGTGATGCTCGAAAGTCTTATTTTGTGCTTTAGCCTCGCTAGCAACCACATCGGTGCAAATAACCACATCGCCTAAAATTGACTCATCAATCTCAATTGGTAAATCACTTGGGAATGATAATACATTGGTAGGTTTGTCTTGGTGGCGGTAAGTTTTATTCAAGGATTGAATTTCATCCTTACTAACAATACGAATCAATAATTCACTCTCACCTTTATCAAGATTGCTAATCACTTGTTGCAGCGTATTAGCTAGACTTTCTTCATTGATAGAATCATCTTTAATACTGTTTTGAATTACAACCATTGTTAGGTTTTTAAGAATAAAATGATTCATTTTACCCATATAAATTTACCCCTTAATGGCGATCGTCGAAGTTGCAATACCTGTACCGCTAAACAAAACCTTTGACTATCTGTGCGATGTTGAAGTAGCTGTTGGTACGCGTGTGAGAGTGCCTTTTATTCGTAAGATAGTGGTAGGTATTGTACTGGGTAATAAAGACAAGAGTGATTTTGACAAATTGAAATCAGTCGAAGAAGTGTTAGACGACACACCAATATTGGACCAACCTATTCTTGACTTTTTGTTTTGGTCAGCTAAGTATTACCACCACCCTATTGGCGAGGTAATCTCGGCAGCATTGCCAAAAAATCTACGTCTTGGCAAAGAAGCAAAAATTAAAAAAGTCACTGGGCTATCCATCGATACTGAAAAACCAGACTACAAAATTACGGATGAACAATCCCATGCGATTGATGAGATTCTTAAAGCTCAAAATAGCTATCATGGATTCTTACTACATGGTGTGACTGGTAGTGGCAAGACCGAGGTTTATCTCAATATTACTCAAGCCGCATTAGACCAAGACAAACAAGTATTGGTGTTGGTGCCTGAGATTGGTCTAACGCCACAAATGATTTCTCGATTTGAATCACGTTTAGAAACTCGGGTTGTGGCTATCCATTCACAACTGAATGAAACACAAAAGCTCGATGCCTACCTTATGGCAAAAAACGGGGAAGCCGGCGTGGTGCTTGGTACACGAAGTGCAATTTTTGCACCGATGCCAAATTTAGGCTTGATTATTATTGATGAAGAGCACGATGGTTCGTTCAAACAACAGTCTAACTTTCGTTATTCAGCCAGAGATTTGTGCTTCATCCGCGCTAAGCAAGCCAACATTCCATTGGTATTGGGTACGGCAACGCCTTCACTGGAAATGCTAAAAAATGTGATGGATAAAAAAATCACACGCCTCACACTCACACAGCGCGCTGGCGGTGCAACAATGCCAAAAGTTAGTTTGATTGACATGCGGCAACATTTCGATGGGCTGTTGTCTGCTTTGTTACTCGAAAAAATGCAGCAATACCTATCCAAAGGAAAACAGGTAATGCTGTTTATTAATCGCCGTGGTTATGCGCCGGTTTATTACTGCAAAGAGTGTGGCTGGAAGGCCGAGTGCGGACGTTGCGATTCGGGCATGATTTATCACCGCCATATCAACCGGCTTAAATGCCACCACTGTGGTGATGAAAAAATGCCAGAACACACTTGTCCTGAATGCAAACAACCCAGTCTTGAGGTGTTGGGCTATGGCACGGAACGACTAGAAGAAACCTTATCCTCACATTTTTCTGACACGCCAATCATTCGTATTGATCGAGACACTACTCGTCGCAAAAAAGCCTTTGGTGAACATTTAAAACAAATCAACTCTGGAGAGCCCTGTATTATTGTTGGTACGCAAATGCTGGCCAAAGGGCATGATTTTTCTAATCTAGCGATGGTCGGTATTTTGGATACCGATGCAGGCTTATTATCGTTGGATTTTCGCGCAACAGAGCATTTAGCACAGCTACTAATTCAAGTCTCTGGCCGTGCAGGTAGAACCAAAGAACAGGGTGAAGTGGTGATTCAAACGCGTTATCCTGACCACCCTATCTTTAGCTATGTACTTTCATCACGTTACACACAGTTCGCAAGTCAGTTACTTAAACAACGCAATAGCGCGCTATTGCCACCATTCTCGCACCAGGCCTTATTGTGTGCCAACGCTAAGAACAAACAAGTGGCTGAAGATTTCTTGCGTGAAGCGGCTGGCTTACTAAAAAGCATTCAAATAGATGCTGTGGAAATTTGGGGGCCAGTGGCTAATATTATCGAGAAAAAATCGGATTATTACTACTTCAACTTATACTTACAGTCGAATGACAGGAAAGCACTACATCAAATGCTCTCTACTTTTAACGAGCACATTGATACTTTAAAATTGAAAAATAAAGTCCGCTGGTATCTAGATATCGATCCGATTGAGTAAGTTTATAATGGTTAATTAGTGGCCAATTTTTTTATCGCTGGTAAACAAGTATTCTTTTAACTCTTTATCAAATACTGAGTCCTGTCTACGTATCCACTCTAACAACATGCTAGCATGTTCTTTTTCCTCATCTCTATTATGGGCCAGGATATCGGCAAGTTCTGGATCTTTACAGGCATCAATACGTTGATTGTACCAATCCATCGCCTCAAGCTCTTCCATTAAAGACACGATAGCTTTATGCATGTCCTTAGTTTGTTGTGATAATTTATCTTCTGACTCATGATAGCCTTCGTTAGCCATAATATTTCCTCTAAAAATTAATTAAAATCCTGTTTAAGTTCATCTTGGACTAATTGGTCCAATACAATACTTTGTGGGTAATAATCATGTTCAACACCCATACTTACCTTTGCATCGTTGCAAAATTCGTCCACCATTGCTTGGGTAAATTCAAAACGCATAAAATGCACGGATGATGTTTTATCCTCGGTTTCTCTTTCTAGGTCTTCATTGCAAATAGGATAAACTTTTTCGTACCCACCCACCTGAATATAAATACTTCGTTCTACACCAATCAGTTTTGACAAGGCTTCTTTACGATCTTCAACTGCATTATATTCAATCATCATGGTTGCTTTTAAATTAAGACCTGTTGGTATCATGGGGTTGTAAGTATCTAATTCTTCTTGTATTGCAGCTGCTTCAAAGATTTTTTCAATACGGAGCATTTCTTGAATTTGATAACGAACAGTCATCTGATTTTCAAACAGTAAACGAATATGCTCTCCAAGGTTAACTTGCCTATTTTTCTTAAGAGTCATAACTTGTTGGCGAAAGTCTTGCCTAGTTAATGCATATTTTTCTAATGAAAATAAATCTGCTATTGTTAGTAGTGTTGACATTATGTTTTTTCCTTATCTAAGCCGTAGGCTATTTTGACTAAACTCATCGGATGTATGGCCTTCACTTTATGTTCAGAGATATGTGCAATATGATTACCGGCCATTACACAATCACTGAGAACTAAATCAGTTTCTTGAGTGATTTTATTAGCAATCGGCTTGCCAATTTTAACCGCGTAAGTATAGGTGTCTTTTCGTACACCATAAGTACCATCATGCCCAGAACAACGCTGAATCACATCTAAATCTAGACCCGGAATCAAACTCAATACTTTTTTGGTTTGTACGCCAATATTTTGCACTCTTTGGTGACAAGCCATGTGATACAGCACATGTTGATTAATGGGTTGAAAATCCGTATTCAAAGCCCCTTCTTTATTTAAAAACATCAAATATTCAAAAGGGTCATAAAATGCCTCACCAATGGCTTTAATAGCTTCATTGCCTGACATAATCATTGGTAATTCATTTTTAAACATCAGCACACAAGAAGGAATTGGTGCCATTAATTTATAACCTTGTTCAACCAAAGCCATTAATGGAGCAATGTTCTCTTGTGCATAAGCTTCAACACTCTCAAGATCACCCAGTTCCATTTTTGGCATGCCACAACATTGGGTTTTTTGCACAAGTTTTACTTCAACATTATTGTGTCTCAATACATCAATAATATCTAGTGCAGTATCTGGATCATTGAATTCACCATAACAGGTGCCAAAAATCGCTACTTTATATTGACTGTCATTTTGTTCATAAACAAAACGTTTAGACAGTTTCTTAGAGTGGTATTTTGGAATCAATGCATCAGTATGCACACCTAAGGTTTTTTCTAGCAGCTTACGAAAAGGTTTGAATTTATTCGTCCAATTAATCACACTAGACAATACTGGCATAGATGAAAAGGAGCCAACTTTTTGTGGTGAAGTTAAAATTTTATGCGACAACTTAGTCTTACCTTGTTTGAAGGCAACAGCTTTAGCTCTAAGCATCAAGTGCGGAAAATCAATGTTCCACTCATGTGGTGGTACATAAGGGCACTTCGTCATAAAACAGAGGTCACATAAATAACACTGGTCTACAACTTTACTATAATCTGCTTTATCAACACCATCTATCTCAAAAGTTTCTGAGGCGTCAACTAAATCAAATAATGTCGGAAAAGACTGGCATAAATTAACGCAACGACGACAAGTATGACAAATATCAAACACTCGTTCCATCTCTACATGGAGTGAGGTTTCGTTGTAATAATCTTCATCACCCCACTGGATAGGGTGGCGCATGGGTGCGGCTAATGATCCTTCTCTGTAATCAGGCATAGTTAAAGTCTTTATTTACAACGCATTCTGCTTAATGCATGACACGTTGTCAATGGATTTTTATAAATTGTCTAATGCTTTTTGAAAACGGTTCGCATGAGAACGCTCAGCTTTGGCCAAAGTTTCAAACCAATCTGCAATCTCGTCAAAACCTTCTTCTCTAGCTGTTTTGGCCATACCAGGATACATGTCAGTATATTCATGTGTTTCGCCAGCAACTGCTGCTCTAAGATTATCTCCAGTTTCACCAATTGGCAAACCTGTAGCAGGATCACCTACTTCCTCTAGATATTCTAAATGACCATGTGCATGACCTGTTTCGCCTTCTGCAGTTGAACGAAATACTGCTGAGACATCATTGTATCCTTCGATGTCAGCTTTTGCTGCAAAGTATAGGTAGCGACGATTTGCCTGCGATTCACCTGAAAAAGCATCTTTTAAATTTTGTTCAGTATTACTTCCTTGTAACGACATAACGCTCTCCTTTTTATTGAAATTACTCACATCATAACACCAAACTTTTCTTAGGTAAATTGAATTATTTAAGTTATAATGATCGTATTTTCCGATAGTTAATTTTATGCTACCATCACTCAAAAATTTAGAATACTTAATCGCGCTGTCTGAGTGTTTAAATTTTTCAAAAGCGGCAAAGAGTTGCTTCGTTAGTCAGTCAACTCTCAGTGCGGGCATCGCTAAATTAGAGCAAGATTTAAATGCGATATTGGTGGAACGCAACAACAAATCAGTTGTACTTACAAAAATTGGTATTCGAATTGTTGATCAAGCTCAGCAAGTAATTAATTCAACACAAGATTTAGTCAATATAGCAAAAACTGATTTCTTTCAAAGTAAAATTAACATTGGTATTATTCCGACCATTTCACCCTATTTACTGCCACAATTAATCCAGAATTTACAGACAACCTACCCACAGTTGAGCTTATCATTCGTTGAAGAGAAAAGTGAAGTGTTGTTAGGTAAGGTGCAATCATTAGAAATTGATTTTGCAATTTTTGCTTTTCCGTACGACATACCAAATAGCATCGAGGCACATACCCTCTTTAAAGAGTCATTGATTTTTATCCAACATAAAGAGCGTGATCAATCTAACATCAAACATCAAGAGTTACTCTTGTTAGAACAAGGCAATTGCCTTAGAGATCAAATTATATCCAGTTGTAATATCAAAAAAAATCAAATATCTGAATGTTCTTGCAGTAGTTTAGCAACCTTAATTGCAATGGTGAATATGAATACTGGTGTGAGTTTATTACCAAAAATGGCTATTCAACACAATATTTTAAGCCCTTATCCGGATATTAACATTGACAACAGCACACTCTCTCAAGCAAAACGTGAAGTTGGCATTATCTATCGAAAACAAAACTCTCAAGCGCAAAATATTTTAAAAATTGCCCAATTAATCCAACACCCTTTCAAGAAATAAATACACCGCATAAGCATTCCCTCGATTGGCAATATCAAAGGCTGTTTCATTTTCAAATTCTGACCAGTCAATAGCATCATAAGTTTCTTCAAACTGCTCCATATCTTCAACGGCTTTACTGAGTTTGTCTAGTAGGAATTTCAGGTAACGATAAGTCAGATCCATGGTTTGCTGTGGCTGATTAGATGCGCTACCATGTCCTGGCACAAAATAATCTACTTGTGTGTACTGCATACGTTCTAGGGTTTTAACCCAATCAATAATATTGGCATCGCCCACAAATGGCAGACGACCTTCAAAAATAATATCGCCACTATAAAGAGTTTGATCCATCACGCTGAGTAACGACATATCACCATCAGAATGTACTTTACCAAAGTAGTTAATCATAAACTCATGACCACCCAAACTAAACTCGGTATCTTGGTCGATAATACGGTCTGGTTTGACTAAGTAAGTATCATCAGTCACCCAGGGGAACAAGGCTGTGCGTCGTGAATCTAGCAAGGTTTCTGCAGTTTCAGAATCGAGATAATCCCACGTACCTTTTGGCGCCCAAACTTGTGCACCTTCATCTTTAAAGACTTGCAAGCCGTACAAGTGATCCGCATGATAATGGCTCATCACTACAATTTTAATTGGTTGATCAGTAATTTTACGTATTTCACCCAACATCGCATGAGCGAGAGATGGTGTGCCGAGTGCATCAAATACCACTACGCCCTCATTAGTCACTACAAAACCAGCATTAGAAATAAAACCTTCATACTCTGTGGCTGCGCCCGACAGTCCTGGAATATAGTAAGCATCGCCAGTTAATTTTTGTGCTTTGACTTCAACACTAACGGCATCATATTCTTCAGCCTGGGCTGAGAAAGCCAACAGTGTTAATAATAAAGTTAATATTTTCATGATTCTGCTACAACGATTTTAATCGCCTTGGTAATTGCTAATAATTCGTCATCAGTGATAATAAATGGCGGCATGGTATAGAGTAGATTCCCATAAGGTCTTAACCAAACACCCAGCTCAATCAAACGCTTTTGCATCCATTCTACTCTAATATCTTCTCTCATTTCAACCACCGCAATTGCACCTAAGATGCGTACATCGACTACTTTATCCTGCTGTCTAAGACCAGAGAGCTCGGCATGAAATTTTTTTTCTATACGAGCAATGTCATCTTGCCATGGAGAATTGAGTAATAATTCGATACTGGCATTTGCCACTGCACAAGCTAGAGGATTAGCCATAAAAGTTGGTCCATGCATTAACGTACCGACAGTGTTGGTAATTTCATCTGTGGTGAGTGTGGCAGCGAGCGTCATATAGCCACCCGTCAGCGCTTTACCCAGACACAAAATATCTGGTGTAACATCTACGTATTCTAGCGCAAAGAGCTCACCTGTTCTGCCAAAACCAGTGGCAATTTCATCCAAAATAAACAACACATCAAACTGCTCACATAGTGCTTTTGCTTGAGTTAAATACTGTGGGTTGTAAATGCGCATACCGCCTGCGCCTTGCACCACGGGCTCTAAAATCATTGCAGCAATTGAGTTGGAATTTTTCTTGAGGGTTGATTTTAAATCTTGCAGAGCCTCATCCATACTCACCATCGATGGGCTTTTAACAAAAAAGTGTTTTGGCAATACACTTGAGAATAAATGATGCATGCCGTTATCAGGGTCACACACGCTCATAGCACCAAAAGTATCGCCATGATAACCACCACGAATGGTGACAAATTTATGCTTTTCGACTTGACCCTTGTTGTGCCAATATTGCAATGCCATTTTTAAAGCCACTTCAACTGATACTGAGCCTGAGTCGGTAAAAAAGACTTTGGTTAAGTTCTCCGGTGTAATTTCAACTAGCGTTTTTGCTAGAGTAATAGCAGGCTCGTGGGTGAGCCCACCAAACATCACGTGTGACATTTTTCCCAACTGAGTTTGAACTGCTTTATTGAGTGCCGGATGGTTGTAACCATGAATGGCGCTCCACCAAGAGCTCATGCCATCGATAACTTGCTGATTACCTTCTAAATTAAGACATGCGCCATCGGCTGACTCAACTAGAAAAGTCGCAATTTCATTAGGAACTTTAGCATAAGGATGCCAAATATGTTGCTGGTCAAATGTATCCATACAGACACATTTTACTTACAAATAAGCTTTAAGCTCAGCCATTGAGTCAATCACTAGATCAGGATTGGTGTCGCGAATATCATTACCGTGGTTATAGCCGTATGACATGCAGATAATTTCAAACCCGGCAGCACGTGAAGCCTTAACATCACTAACAGAATCACCTAACATCATTGAATCTTTCGGATCAACACCGAAAAATTTAGCAGCATGTAGGAGTGGTAGTGGGTCTGGCTTTTTCTTGGCTAAGGTATCACCTGAAATGACAATACCAAAATC
>Ga0207991_1002103_pt1 | contig 11505 bp, 11 predicted proteins | sample ETN07SmetaG_FD_185786 | JGI IMG/M metagenome (GOLD analysis project Ga0207991, IMG submission 185786) | Marine microbial and viral communities from oxygen minimum zone, Eastern Pacific Ocean - ETNP2014F14-07SV275 (SPAdes) (version 2) | ecosystem: Environmental > Aquatic > Marine > Oceanic ... | reverse complement strand
ATGCTAATACGGTCATTATGACAATACATTAATAGCGAATTTAGCGCTTCTTGTTTATCGTCTTCAACAGCGATAATTGCACGTTGTGCACCACAAATATGCAACAGAATCTCTACACCACGAATCACTTCCCGCGGATGGTGTTGCATGAGCGCATCATCACACATAATGCCTGGTTCACATTCAGTACCATTGATAATTAAAGTATGGCAATCTTGAATACCTTCTAATTTGGCATGTGCAGGAAACCCAGCACCGCCTAAACCAACAATGCCTGATGACTGGATATATTCAATCATCGTGGCTTGGTCACAATGCAGAAAATCACTGCCACAGCCTATATGCTTCGCCCATTGGTCTTTGCCATCTGATTCAATGGTAATGCACTTGGACTTTAGGCCTGATTTGTGTGGAATTGTTTGCTCAGCAATAGACACGACCTCGCCAGAAATAGAGGCATGAATAGGCACACAAAAATGATCTTCGGTCTTGGCGATTACTTGACCAGTAAGAACTTTATCACCCACTTTGACACAAGGGATGGCTTCATCACCAATGCGTTGTTGCAAAGGCAAAACAACTTTATCTGGCAAAGGTGCTGAGATAATTTCTACCGTTTCCACTGGATGTGGATTAGGAATTACAATACCACCACTAAATGACTGTCTAAGCATGGGCAATCTCGGCAACATCAGGCACATAGGTGCTTAGCGTTGGGGCAACTTCCAATACATGAATGCAATCTACAGGGCAAACTGGGATACACAAATCACAACCTGTACATTCATCTGCAATAATAGTTGTCATTAATTTAGAGGCGCCCACAATAGCATCAACTGGGCAGGCTTGTATGCACAAGGTGCAGCCAATGCAGACTTGTTCGTCGATATAAACCACATGCTCAGGTTGTGTCTCCCCATTTTCTTTATTGAGTGGCAGCGTTTCTACACCTAAAAAATCGGCCAATGCATCCACCCCTTCTTGTCCACCTGGCGGACATTGATTAATTGGCGCCTCTCCACTGGCGATTGCCTCAGCATAAGGGCGACAGCCCGGATAATTACATTGACCACATTGAGTTTGTGGCAAGATCGCATCGATTTGGTCTACTAATGGATTGCCCTCAACCTTGAATTTAATCGCTGCATAGCCTAGAACCAAACCGAGTCCAAGTGCTAAAGCGGAAAAAATAAAAACAGAATCTAACACTAAGCTAACCCAATAAAACCCATAAATGCCATCGACATCAGCCCAGCAGTAATCAATGCGATTGGCGTACCTTGAAACACCATAGGCACATTGGCACTATCAATACGCTCACGAATGGTTGAAAACACCACTAATACAAATGAAAAACCAATTGCCGCACCAAAACCATACACACCTGAAGCCAAGAATCCATGGTCTTGCCCGACGTTTAACAGTGCCACACCCAGTACGGCGCAGTTGGTGGTAATCAATGGTAAGAACACGCCCAAAGACTGATGTAAAACTGGGGAAGTTTTATTCACCACCAATTCAGTAAAGCCAACCACACCCGCAATGGTCACAATAAAGGCAATGGTGCGCAGATATTCCAGCTCAAATGGGATAAGAATATACGTATTAATCAAATAACTTGTTAGGCTCGCTAATGTGAGTACGAATGTCGTGGCAAAACCCATACCAATTGCGGTTTCTACTTTTTTTGACACACCCATAAATGGGCATAAACCTAAGAACTTAACTAATACAAAATTATTCACCAAAATGGTGCTGACTAAGATTAGGACGTATTCATTCATGTTGTTGATTTTAACTCAAAAATAGCTTGAATAACCCAAATGAACTAATGACAAATAAAGCACCGCCCACCCAGCGTTTAAAGGCTTCATCATTTTGAGTAATGCTTTGGTGTGCTTTGATGCCGAGCACATGCCCAATCGCCGCTACGGGAATAAGCGAAAGTGAAAATTCCCAATCAATTTCAACATTCATAATCACAAAAGTAACCATCTTAATGCTGACTAGAATAAACCACAGCACAAACAATGTATTGCGCAAATATTCTTTAGCGATATAGCGCATATACACGGCCACAATCAGTGGTGCACCGGTGAGTGATGTACCTGCCACATAACCACCCAAAATAAGTAATAACTTATCTACCCATGGGCTATGTGAAGTGATTTTGGTATTAAAGATCCAAGTAATAGCGTAGAAAATAGTGATTGAATAGATAAACACCACAATCACATCATCAGGCAAACTTAACAAACCAGCCACACCAACTAAAGTTGGTGGAATAATCCACAATAATGAGCGCTTAAGATAAGCCCAATCTACTTTTTTTAAAGATTTGACTAAAGTCAGTGATGAAAAAAACAATAAATGAATGCCGATAATTGGTAGCCAATAAACTGGCGTTGCACCAACAAGCAACATAAGTGGCAAACCCAATGCCGCACCACCAAAGCCTAAACCCGTACGGACAAACCCTGCCCAAAGAAAAATTAAACCGACTAAAATCAGCTCGGTATTGTCAAAAAACATTAGCGAAGTACGTCGGCCAGCTGTTCTGCGCTTTGTTGTACTAAATCTAAATCCTTGCCTTCAACCATTACGCGAATCAGTGGTTCGGTGCCCGAGGCACGAATCAACACACGACCTTCATCGCCCAAAGCTTTTTCGACTTCAAGCTGAGTTTGTTTTAAAACTGTATGCTGACCTAAGTCAATTTTCTCTTCGGTTTTAACATTAATTAATACTTGAGGGTATTTTTGCATTTCGGACTTTAACTCGTTAAGTGTCTTGCCACGCTTAGCAATCACTTCTAATACTTGAAGTGCTGCAATCATTGCGTCACCAGAAGTAGCTTTATCCAAGCAAATAATATGACCTGAGCCTTCGCCACCTAAAATAGCATTATTGATTTGCATCTGCTCCATGACAAAGCGATCGCCCACGTCAGCTTCAATAAAATTAATTTCTAGATCTCTTAATGCATGTCGCATACCCAAATTACTCATCTTTGTGCCCACAACAGTATTGCTGAGTAAATGATTTTGACTATGCCAAGACTTGGCCAAGATAAACACCAGCTCATCGCCATCTACCAATTCACCGTTTGCATCAATCATAATTAATCGATCGCCGTCGCCGTCAAAAGCAATACCTAGGTCAGCTTTTTGTGCCAATACAACATCACGTAAATGTACTGTATCAGTTGCCCCGCACTTAAGATTAATATTAAAACCATCCGGTTGATTGTTAATTATCGTAATACTAGCACCTAAACCTGAGAAGACATCCTCAGCAAGGTGATAAGTTGCACCATGTGCACAATCAATCACAATATCCAAGCCGCCTAAATTAACGGAATAATCAAAACTCTCTTTGCAGAATTTCACATATTGGCTAATCGGATGTTCGCAGCGTGTTGCTTTTCCAAGGCTTAAACTATCAACACTCACCATCGGCTGCGCTATCTTTTCTTCAATCTCTTTTTGATCTGTGTCACTGAATTTGAAGCCCTCTTGAGAGAAAAACTTCACCCCATTATCTTCAAAAGAATTATGCGAAGCACTAATGACAACGCCAGCGCTTGCATTATATTTTTTTGTTAAATATGCAATACCCGGTGTTGGCATTGGGCCGAGTAAGCCCACGTCAACCCCTGCAGATAAAAACCCGGCTTCTAAAGCAGATTCAAATATATAACCCGACACCCTAGTGTCTTTACCAATGACAACACTGGACTTGCCTTTTTTAGCCAAAACCGAGCCAACTGCCCAGCCTAATTTTAAGAAAAAATCAGCCGTAATTGGTGCGACACCTACTTTGCCGCGTATACCATCTGTACCAAAATAACTACTCAACTCACACCCCCTAAAATCGTCAATGCATCTTTGGTTTCTAGTACATCATGCACACGTACAATATCTGCACCATTTTGCACTGCTATTATAGCCCCTGTTACACTGCCAACAACTCTTCCATCAACATTTCTATCATCCAAAAGTGTGCCAATCATCGACTTGCGAGATAGGCCTGCCAATAGTGGCAATCCAAAGCTTTTAAACTCATTAAAACGTTTTAAAATTTCTAGATTATGATCTAGTGTCTTACCAAATCCAAAACCAGGATCTAAAATAATTTTATCCTTGGCAATACCAGCATCAATGCACGCCTCAATCCTCTGACTAAAAAAATCTTTAATATCATCGACTACATCATTATAGGTCGGGTTCTTCTGCATGGTTCTAGGACTGCCTTGCATGTGCATCAAACACACATGAACATCCAACATGGCTGCAGTTTCCAGCGCGCCATCAGCACTTAAAGCACACACGTCATTAATCATACTGGCACCAGCCTTAATGGCTAATTTCATCACTTCTGATTTTGAGGTATCTATTGAGATGGTTGTATCAGTTGAATGATGTAGTGCTTCAATCACAGGGATCACGCGGTTAATTTCGTCAGATGTTGAAACCGATTGCGCATCTGGACGAGTTGATTCACCACCAACATCAATAATGTCTGCGCCCTGGCTGATCATGAGTTTGGCACTTTCGATAGCTTTATCAGTATCAAGGTACTGACCACCATCTGAAAACGAATCAGGGGTGATATTCAACACACCCATGATCAAAGGTTTTGATGTTTGTATAGTCATACTGACTACAGCTTGGTATTAAGCTACTTGCGGATTGCCATCTACTGGCTTATCGTTTGAATCGTTATCTTCATCAGCCTCAACGCCGGAACCTAGATCAGTAGAAACCACATTAGAATCAATAATCACTGCAGCTTCTCGAATAGGTTTCCGATCCATTAAATCATCGATTTGCTCTTTATCAATGGTTTCAAATTCCATTAAAGCCTTAGTCATATCAATCAAAATATCTTTATTTTCTTCTAAGATTTTTTGTGCTACTTTGTAATTGACGTCAATAATCTTTCGAATTTCAGAATCAATCACTTTGAATGTATCTTCCGAAATATGCTTGTGTTTCGTTACCTGACGACCTAAAAACACTTCCCCTTCATCTTCGCCATAAGCTAACGGGCCTAGTGTATCTGACATTCCCCAATGTTTAACCATTTTATGAGCAATTTCTGTTGCACGCTCAATATCATTACTCGCACCTGTGGTGACAGCATCCGCACCATATATAAGCTCTTCCGCAACGCGTCCACCAAATAATGATGCTATCTGAGAATTTAACTTACGTCTAGAAATACTGTAGCTGTCCTTCTCTGGCAAGAACATAGTCACGCCTAATGCTCTACCCCTAGGAATAATACTGACTTTATAGACTGGATCGTGTTCAGGCACAAGTCGCCCAACAATTGCGTGGCCTGCCTCATGGTAAGCAGTCATTTCTTTTTCCGCTTCATCCATAGCCATAGATTTACGTTCAGCACCCATCATAATTTTATCTTTGGCCCTTTCAAATTCCTGCATACCTACCAACTCTATATCTTTTCCAGCAGCTAGCAGAGCAGCTTCATTACATAGATTGGCTAAGTCAGCACCCGAAAAACCTGGGGTACCTTTGGCGATACTGATTGACTGAACATTTTTAGCGATAGGTAATTTACGCATATGAATTTTTAAAATTGCATCACGGCCATTAATATCTGGCAAACCAACTGTAACTTGACGATCAAAACGACCTGGTCTGAGTAATGCCGGGTCTAATACATCTGGTCGGTTGGTTGCTGCAATTACAATTACACCTTCGTTGCCTTCAAAACCATCCATTTCAACCAACATTTGGTTCAGCGTTTGCTCACGTTCATCGTGTCCGCCACCCATGCCAGCACCACGTTGACGGCCCACAGCATCAATTTCATCAATAAAAATAATACAAGGCGCATTTTTCTTAGCTTGTTCGAACATGTCGCGTACGCGTGATGCACCCACACCAACAAACATTTCAACAAAATCAGAGCCAGAAATAAAGAAGAATGGCACGTCTGCTTCACCTGCAATGGCTTTAGCCAATAGGGTTTTACCCGTACCTGGAGGACCTACCAATAAAACACCCTTAGGAATCTTTCCGCCCACTTTGGTAAATTTGCCAGGATTAGACAAGAAGTCCACCAACTCCGCTACATCTTCCTTAGCTTCATCAACACCTGCAACATCATCGAAGGTTGTATTAGACTCATCTTTAGGTATAAGTCTGGCTTTAGACTTACCAAAACTCATTGGGTTTTTACCACCCATTGAACCGCCAGCGCCTTTCATGGTGTAGAGAATCACACCAATTAATAATAAAATCGGCGCTAAAGAGATAATTAACTGCTTAAAGAATCCGTCTTTTTCTGGTGGCTTGGCCTCAACTGAAACACCATTATCCAGCAAATCACCCATTAGGCCTAGATCACCAGGACTGTAGGTTGAAAACTGCTCGCCGCCTGCACCAACACCTTTAATGTTACTTCCTGAAATGGTTACGCCAGAAACATCACCCTGCTTTACGCTTTGAATAAACTGAGAATAAGTGATCTCATTCTTTTGCTCGCTCCCCTGAAATTGGCTAAAAATTGAGGTTAGGACACTGCCCAAAACCAACCAAAGTAATAAATTTTTAAACATAATAAAAAGTCAATAAAAAGAAGAAGATAAATATACCCTATTGCGCTCTTATATAGGGCTTGATAGCGATTTTTCAAGGTTTAACAACAAATAAATTCAAATTCTGTCATAATTCTTTACTTAATACGAAACGCCTGCGAAATTATGTCAAAGATTAATTTATTATCCATTATTCTTATCACCAGTTTATTAAGCGCTTGTGGTTTTCACACGCCTTATAAAAACACGCCACTTAACGCCTCAATTACCTCTACTGACAACAACGCCTTTACGCTTGAATTAAGAAAACGTTTTAACTCTGAAGCCACTCAATCTTTAGCTATTCAAGTCGGTGATGAAGTTCAAAAAAAGCAAACATCTTCATATGACTCTAGCGGTAAAACTAGTAGCTACACATTAAGTTTAAGCGTGCCTGTTAAAGTGTTTAATAATAACAATAAATTACTATTATCTCAAAACCTAACAGCAAGCACACATCTAAGCAAAATGAGTGCAACACAAGCAGATCGACTACAGATTGCTGAGAGTTATGAACAGCTTCGCAACACCATTATCAAAAAACTGTTGAGAAGATTAAATCGCTTAAATGAAAATTAAGCCAGAACAACTCAACAATACATTAACCAACCAACTTAATTCCCTTTACTTTGTTTTCGGTCCAGAACTTTTACTGGTCGAACAAAGCTTAGCACAAATCAGGAAGGCCGCTAAAATTCAAGGTTTTGACGACAAAGTCAGCTTTGAAGTCGATGGTAATTTTGATTGGAATCAAATTGTCGCTGAGATGTCAGCCATTTCTTTATTCTCACCAAAACGCATTATCGAATGTCGACTAAAAACTGGGAAAATCGGTGTCAAGGGATCGAAAGCGTTGAGTGAAATTGCCGCATCGATGCCGAATGATATTTTGCTTATTATCTCTACTGGCAAGCTTGACATGGCTCAGCAAAAAAGCAAGTGGTTTAAAACACTCGAACAATTTGGTGGTGTCGTTCAACACTGGGAAGTACAAAGTGACCACTTAGTAGGCTGGATTGCCAACCATATGGCAACTCTGGGTCTAGAATCCAATACTGAAATAGCACAAGGTATTGCTTTTTGTACCGAGGGTAATTTATTGGCTTCCATGCAAGAAATCCAAAAATTAAAAATGGCTTACCCCAATGGCAAAATCGATACTCAGGAATACCTAGATCAAATCAATCAACAATCCAAATACACTATTTATGGCTTGATTGACGCGGCACTCCTAGGTGATGGCAACCAAGTGCTTAAGATTTACGAAACATTGCTCGATGACACAGCAATGCCAATCCAACTGAGTAATTCTTTATATCGAGAGATCAACACCATTATCAATATGTCAATCGAACTACAGCAAGTAAAACAAGTAGATTCGGTTTTACAAAGCCATCGCGTATGGAATAAAAGAAAACCAATAGTCGCTAGCATCCTTAAACGCCATCCTTATCAACGCCTACAAAAACTATTATTATCGCTCGGACGTATTGACCGCTCAATCAAAGGCATGGATAATCTCAATGTAATCGATGAATTACGCACACTACTACTAAATTTAGCTGGAAAAACACCATGGGCTCAATAACTGATTTAATTACCACACTAGGCAAAAATGCAAGAACAGCTACAAAAACCTTGCGTGGCGCTACAACTCAAGCTAAAAACAATGCGCTGATTAATATTGCCAATCAAATTGACAATAACAGAGTCGCTATTTTAGCTGCCAATGCACAAGACTTATCACACGGAAAAGACAACGGATTAGACGATGCACTCTTAGATCGACTCATGTTAGATGATGCCCGTCTAGACGGCATTATCGAAAGTCTAAATCAAATCGCCTCATTGCCAGATCCAATTGGTGAAATCACCGATTTAAAATTCCGCCCAAGCGGCATTCAAGTCGGCAAGATGCGCGTACCTTTAGGGGTAATGGGCATCATTTATGAATCTCGTCCAAACGTTACCATTGATGCAGCGGCACTTTGCCTGAAATCAGGCAACGGTGCAATTTTGCGTGGTGGCTCAGAAGCCATTCACTCTAATTTGGCACTTTATGCTTGTGTCAAAGACGGTCTAATTGATGCTGGCTTAGATGAGTACTGTGTGCAACTAATTGATACCACAGATCGTGAAGCAGTCACTGAGCTCGTCAAAGCCAGTGACTATGTTGATGCCATTATTCCGCGTGGTGGCAAAGGCTTGGTTGAAGCCATTAGTGAGAGCGCCAAAGTACCTGTAATTAAACATTTGCATGGTGTTTGTCATACATACATTGATAAAGATGCTGACACACAAAAAGCCATCCGTATTGCCTTTAATGCCAAAACACGCCGTTATGGTGTGTGTAATGCCATGGAGACTCTGCTGGTGCACGCGTCAGCGGTTGGCAGAGTATTGCCTGAGCTGATTGCGGAATATATTGCCAAAGGCGTAGAACTTAGAGGTTGTGATCAAACACAACAACTCTCAGATCAGGTCATTGCTGCAACGGATGAAGATTGGGATACGGAATATCTTGATGCGATTTTATCAATTCGTATTGTTAATTCAATGAGCGAAGCTATCGATCATATTGATCAACATGGTTCTGGCCATACCGAATCCATCGTGACTGAAAACTACACATCAGGTCGTCGATTTATCACAGAAGTAGATTCATCTTCAGTGATGATTAACGCTTCTACTGGCTTTGCTGATGGTTTTGAATATGGTCTTGGCGCTGAAATTGGCATTAGTACTGATAAATTCCACGTGCGTGGCCCAGTTGGTTTAGAAGGTCTTACTTCACAAAAATTTATCGTCCTTGGTGACGGTCACACTAGAGCATAAAAAACAATGAACGTTAATGAAACGCTAGCTGTCTTTCAGCGTGGCACCGATGAGATATTGCCACTCGACGAGCTAAAAAAGAAATTAAAGAAAAACAAGCCTTTACGCATTAAGGCGGGTTTTGATCCAACAGCACCTGACCTACATTTAGGCCACACAGTGTTAATCAATAAACTCAAGCAATTACAAGACTTAGGTCATGAGATTTTATTCCTGATTGGTGATTTCACCGGCATGATTGGCGACCCAACTGGCAAGAGTGCTACACGCCCGCCACTCACCCAAGAACAAGTTATTGAAAATGCTCAATCTTATCAAGATCAAGTTTTTAAAATCTTGGATAAAGAAAAAACGACTGTTGTTTACAATTCTGAGTGGATGAATAAAATGTCATCTACTGAGATGATTCAACTAGCCTCTCAACAAACCGTTGCCAGAATGTTGGAGCGTGATGATTTTTCAAAGCGATACAAATCTGGCAAGGCCATCTCTATTCATGAATTCCTTTACCCACTAATCCAAGGTTATGACTCTGTTGCTTTAGAATCAGATGTTGAACTCGGTGGCACCGATCAAAAATTTAATCTTTTGATGGGTCGTGAGCTACAAAAACAAGCAGGTATGGAACAGCAAGTGATTCTCACTATGCCAATCCTTGAAGGTTTGGATGGTGTGCAAAAAATGTCAAAGTCGTTAGATAATTACATTGGCATTGATGACAAGCCAGATGACATGTTTGGAAAAATTATGTCCATCTCTGACGAGCTTATGTGGCGCTACCTTGAGCTATTAAGCTTTGAATCACTAGAAACCATTGCCTCATGGAAAACAGAAATTGAAAATGGTGAAAACCCAAGAAACATTAAGTTCCGTCTAGCTGAAGAAATCATCACTCGTTTTCATAGTAATGATGACGCAAAACAAGCACAACAAAACTTTATCAATCGTTTTGCCAAGAACAAAGTGCCTGATGAAATGCCTGAATTTAGTTTTGACGTAGGAATAAAGATTGCCAATCTACTGAAAGATGCAGGTTTGGTGAACTCTACTTCTGATGCATTCAGAATGATTAAAGAAGGCGCTGCCAAAATTGAAGGTGAGAAAATTACTGATCGAAATCTTGAGCCTGAATCAGGCACGGCTGTCTACCAAGTTGGTAAACGCAAATTTGCAAGGGTAACAATCGCATAAAAATGTTATAATACCCGCTCCAGGGGATGACATGGCTTCGACGAGGAGTTGGATCTCAAGGACGCATGCCGAGGATAAAGATAGCTCGTAAAAACGCTCTTTAAAAAGATAGTTGCAAACGAAAACAACTACGCTCTAGCTGCATAGCTAGCCGTCCCTTAGAGGTTGTCTGTACTTTTAAGATGACGGTCGCTCACAGACTCGCTAGGATTATTTTTTCAGGATAATTCGGTTAAAACTTTCTGAAATCGCTACTTACATCCCTGATGGTCGGGTGGTAGGCGGCTAACTCAAATTGACCAAGCTAAGCATGTAGACTCTTTGTTTGAAGGTTTTCGGACGCGGGTTCGATCCCCGCCATCTCCACCAAATAACCAAAACCAACCTTTCTCGGTTGGTTTTTTAACTCTCCTTAGAGGGGAATCAGGCAATATCGAGTAGATCTTCCATTTGTGCTATTGAGGTTGGCAATTGCAATACGCCATGCACTGGATAATCCACAGCATCGAGCACATTAATAAACTGCATTTCTTTCTTTTTTACCAAGACAATCACTTTGGTGCTAGGTGAGTACTTGATAAGACTGACCAATAAACCCTCTATGTTAGACTTATATATGCCGCTATAGTTAGTGCTATAAGCATAGAAAAACTCTACTACGATAAAATCTGCTGGTTGCTTTTTAACCAAAGCGGTGGCTTTACGAATACTATTAACTCTAAGCTCTGCGAGACCTTTACGCTGATATAAAGCGCTAAAATCTGGAAACATCATAGATTCTATAATCGAAATAACTATAGAATTAGACATAACGATTAGTTAGTCGTTAATCGAATAACAAGCAACACCACCTTTCTGTGAACCTGCTGCAA
>Ga0207991_1002096_pt1 | contig 11523 bp, 15 predicted proteins | sample ETN07SmetaG_FD_185786 | JGI IMG/M metagenome (GOLD analysis project Ga0207991, IMG submission 185786) | Marine microbial and viral communities from oxygen minimum zone, Eastern Pacific Ocean - ETNP2014F14-07SV275 (SPAdes) (version 2) | ecosystem: Environmental > Aquatic > Marine > Oceanic ... | reverse complement strand
AATAATGGTGGACCCGTCGGGATTTGAACCCGAGGCCTCCTGCTTGCAAAGCAGGCGATCTTCCAGGCTGATCTACGGGCCCAAGGTTTTGCCACCAGACTAGGGAATTTAAAAATGCACGTTATTTTTTCAGAAAACTTATTCAAAATATGCGTAATGGTGACCCTATGTTTTTATAGGGGTTTTGAAGTGGGAAATAGTCGTTATTTTAGACATGTCACGCAACGATTTATTGATTAAGATTAAGCAGGCCGAACAAACTGCTGAAAGTTCCTTGGAAGGAGCAGAGAAAGAACGTAGTGAAGCACTTCGGAATGCTGAGACTAAAGGCCATTCTGTTATCTCCGATGCGAGAAACAAAGCAGAGATTAAAGCTTCTAAAGATCTTGACAAGGCAAAGAAAGATATTTCCAAGAAGAAGGACAAATTGCTGAAAGAAGGCATGACTGACATCAAAAAGATGCAGTCCCAAGTAAGCAAGAAAAGTGAGAAGGCGGCAGATAATTTCGTGAAGATGTTTTTGGAGTCAGTTGATGCTTAAGCCTGAACCAATGACCAGAGTAGTCATTTGTGGCTTAAATCAGGACTTGCCAGATGTTTCTCATATTTTATCCCAGAAACGCTTGGTCCACCTAGAGGATTATGGTGGTGAAGATGAGGGTTTCTCAGCTGGCGCCACTTTGGATTATGGCGCCAAGGTTTCCGAATATCTAGTTAGGATAAGATCACTGATAAAGATTCTTGATATAGATGCAGGTTCACCAATAGGAATTAAAAATGCAAATTCCGTTGAAGAGGAAGTCTTTGAAAAACTTGATGGTCTGGAAAAGAATATATTAGCGATCCATAAAAATCACCGAGATTCGACACAAAAGTTGAAAGACGGGATGAATCGTTTGGGGTCCTTAGAGCAATTTGAACCTCTGGGTATCAATCTTGAGTCTTTTTCCGGCTTCAAGAGTATGAGCGTTTTGACAGGAACCTTATCTTCCAAGACTGAGGTTTCAATACCCAATACGGAAACCGTACGTAAAGATGATATGATTGCTGTTTTTGTTCCAACTGATGGTCATGAAGAGGTCGAACGACAATTGGTAAAGGCTGGTTTCAAAAGCCTTGATTTGCCGACTGGAGAAGGAATAATAAGTGATGAGATGGTTGCGCTTGAATCCGAGATGCAAAATTTGGAGGGGGAAGTTGAGGCTTTGGGACATGAATTGGAAGCTTTGAACAAACGTCATGGCCAATGGTTGGTCATAGCCGAGGAACATTTTGCCGCCCAATCCGAGAAATCAAGTCTGCCTCTCAAACTTGCTTTGAGCAAAAATGCATTCGTTCTGGATGGCTGGGTCCCTGAAAAAGAATGTGAAGGATTGAAAACTTCATTGGATGGCCTGAATGTAGATATTCAGTTAGAATTCTCTGATGATGAACCCCCCGTAAAGTTGGACAATCCACCCATGGTTCGCCCATTCGAGTTATTCACCAAACTTTATGGAATACCCAGACATCGTGAACTGGATCCATCAGTACTCCTTTTCTTTGGTTATCCTTTATTCTTTGGATTGATGATCGGTGACTTGGGATATGGATTCTTCTACTTCTTGCTGGGTCATCTTTTAGTTACAAAGTATGGTCACAGTGATGAATTGTTACAGCTTGGTAAGATAATACGTCTTGCAGGTTTCTCAGCTTTCTTCTTTGGAACTATACTATTTGCAGAAGCCTTTGGTTTCGAGATACACCTGCTGAATCATGAATACGTCCTTCACAAGTCGGATTCAGTTGATGTTGGTTTTATGCTCCTCGCTACAGGGGGAATTGGTCTGTTTTATGTTACTCTAGGTCTGGCTATGGGCTTCTACAACGCAATGAATATGCATAATCTAAAACATGCAGTCCAAGAGAAGTTATCATGGATCATGATACTTTGGGGTGGTTTGCTCTTTATTCCTCCATGGTTATTTGGAAATTCCCTATTAGGTTTTCGACTTGGCTTGTCCGATGAAATTGAATTGTGGGGAGGTTTGGCAGCCTTTTTGGTAGGTCTTTCTTTGGCGGTTTCTGCAGAGGGTATTGTAGCCTTGGTTGAGGTTCCTTCTGTATTTGTTCAGGTAATTTCTTATGTTCGAATTGCAGCTCTGGGAGTTGCGGATTATGGTTTGGCCCATGCTTTCAATGGCATGGCTTTTGATATTGGATTTTCAGGTATTAGCATTATTCCAGCCTTGCTAGTACTATTGGTAGGACAATTGTTGGTTTTCACCCTGGGCCTGATTGGTTCAGGAATAAACTCCTTGCGTCTTCAATACGTCGAATGTTTCCCCAAATTCTTTGTTGGAGGGGGAACAGATTACACTCCTTTCGGGTACACCCGAAAATATACACACGAAACGGAGACAACAGCATGAACAGAAAAACAAATCTATACGTTTTGGCAGCAACACTCTTTGTAGCTTTGCTAGCCATGCCAGCAGTATCTGCAACTAGTCATGACGCAGACAATGAGGACACAGTGGAAGCAGCTAGGACCTTATCCTATGGATATATGGCCATTGGAGCCGGTCTTGCTATTGGTTTAGCAGGAATTGGTACTGGTATAGCTCAATCCCATACAGGAGCGGCCGCAGTAGGTGCAGTAGCTGAGGATCGAAGCAACTTTGCTAACAGTTTGATCTTTATTGCTATACCTGAGACCGTCGTTATCCTTGGTTTCGTCATCGCAAACCAGATTATGGGAAAGCTACCGGACTTAGGCAACTGAGATGGCGCTCCAGGAAATTCTGAGTCAGGTTGAAAAAGCTGGCCAGAAACAGGTAGAGGATATACGCAAAGCCACAAATTCTGAGGTGGAATCCAGACTATCTGAGGCTCGCGAGAAAGGCAAGGCAATTGCTGAGGAGATAGCAAATGAGACCAAACGGCAGATAGAACAATTGGAACAACAGGAAATCCCGGCAGCTGAGTTGGAGGTGAAACGTAACAGACTAGAGACCCAACGCCGAGCGTTGGAAGAGACTATACAGAAAGTTCACACTAAACTTGGCAAACTAGGAAAATCCGATCTTGAAAAAGTATACAAGAAACTAGTATCCGATCTGCCCAAAGATGGTACACTGCACTGTCGCAAAGAGGACGCAGCCTTGGTCGGTAAGTTAACATCAACAAAAATGGGAACTTCCATAAGTGAACCTGGTTTTATTGTTGAGACCAAGGACTATCGCCTGGATTTCAGATTTAGTACTTTGGTAGAGAAGGTTTGGCAGGATAATCTTTCAGTAGTCAGTGGGGATCTTTTCGGTAAATGAGTAACTACGCCTACGCTGCAACTAGGGTAAGGGCACGACGTTCGCGTTTACTTGGCCCTGAAAGTTACAACCAACTCTTGAACATGGAATTCTCGGAGATTGCACGATATATTCAGGATTTGGAATACAGGCGTGAGATTGACAAATATGGTGCTTCTTTACGAGGAGCTGATTTGCTTGAAACAGCTTTGTTGGATAATCGTTCAACTGCGATTGGTGAAGTGATTGGTTTTTGTACTGGAGAGCTAAGAAAGAGTGTTGGAGCTTATGCGGAACGTTATCACGTCCGTGGTATCAAAGTATTACTGCGTGGAATCTTTGATGGTGTATCTTCAGAAGAGTTGCTACGACAAGTCTCGCCTATGACAGAGCGTGAGCGTGAAGTTTACACACGACTTGCATCATCAGAGAGTGTTGAGGCCGCAGTAGAACAATTAGAGGGAACACAGTATTATGATGTTCTTCAGGAGGCTCTGGAAAAAAGGAAGACAGATAGCCTTCAGCCTCTTGAAGATGCACTTGACAAGGAATATTATCAGGATCTAGTCGCTAACCTCCCTTCCAGTGGAGCGGCAGACAGAGTTTACCGAGGATTCGTTCAGATTCAGATTGATGTTGCTAATTTGAAGACAATTATGAGATTGAGACACCGTGGCGTGGGTGGTCATGGAGAATTGATAATCTCAGGAGGTAATATTGATGAGTCCTTATTGGGGGCAACAAATAGTGTGGCCGATATTTTACCAGTTATTGAAGGAACTGCCTATCAGGAGTTTCTGCAACCGATTTTGGAGGATTTCGAAGACAATGGCTTGAACAAAGCGATACAGGCCCTGGAAAATCATGTGTCTACGGCATCTAGGCGTTATTCCTATTTGTATCCGCTATCTATTCTGCCGATTCTGGATTATTTACTTAGGAAGGAGAAAGAAGTTAGAAATCTGAGAACAATTGTTCGTGGCAAGGATCTGGAGTTATCTAACGAACAGATTAAGGAGATAATGGTGGTATAATGGAGATAGGGGTGATTGGTAGGGATATGTTTACTACAGGATTCCGTCTTGTGGGAGTTCACAAGTGGTTTAGTGTAGACGATGAGACTACTTCTGAAAAGGCCGTTAATCTGGCTTTGAAGGATAAAGAGATAGGTGTTTTAGTGATTCATGACACCGAATGGCAGGAACTGGAGGACAAAACTCAGGCTAAACTGAGTAATAGTGTACATCCTACAGTAATTGCCATCGGTTCAGAAGTTGATGACACCTTGAGAGAGCGAATAAGAACAGCAGTAGGAGTTGATTTATGGAAGTAAAAGCAAAAGGTGAAATATATCGGGTTTCCGGCCCGGTCGTGACTGCCGAGGGAATTTCCCCTCGAATGTATGATGTGGTACTAGTGGGCCACGAGAAGTTGATGGGTGAAGTCATACGTCTGGAAGGGGACAAATCCACAATTCAGGTGTATGAGGATACATCCGGTATAATGCCCGGTGAACCTGTTGAAAACACAGGTGAGTCACTCTCAGTAGAGTTAGGGCCTGGTCTTCTCAGATCAATTTATGATGGAATTCAGAGACCTTTGCCAGTCCTGCGAGACAGTATGGGTGATTATATTCTCAGAGGTGTTACAGCACCTGGTCTTGACCACACCGTAAAATGGGATTTCAAGGCTACTGCTAAGGCTGGTGATGAAGTCAATGGAGGAGATATCCTGGGAACGGTTCAGGAGACTCCAACTATAGTACACAAAATATTGGTCCCTCCCAAAGTGAGTGGGAAGATCAAGAGCATAAAGAAAGGAAAATACACTGTTGATGAGGTAATAGGTACGCTTGAAGATGGAACTGAATTGCAATTAATGCATAAATGGCCGGTTCGTGAACCACGACCATTTTCTAGAAAACATCCACCAGATATACCGTTAGTTACAGGAACTAGAATTTTGGATGGCCTATTTCCAATAGCTAAAGGAGGTACGGCAGCAATTCCCGGCGGTTTTGGTACTGGCAAGACAGTTACCCAGCAGACTCTGGCGAAGTGGTCAGATGCACAGATTGTGGTCTATGTAGGATGTGGTGAGAGAGGTAATGAGATGACGGAAGTTCTAACTGAATTCCCCCATCTGAAAGACCCCAAGACTGGTGGGCCTTTGATGGACCGGACGGTTCTGATCGCGAATACTTCAAACATGCCTGTGGCAGCTAGAGAGGCTTCGGTTTACACCGGCATCACTCTGGCTGAATATTACCGTGATCAAGGATATGATGTTTCTCTGATGGCAGATTCAACATCAAGATGGGCCGAGGCTATGCGTGAAATTTCCTCGAGACTTGAAGAAATGCCTGGTGAAGAAGGATATCCTGCATATCTGGCTTCCCGACTTTCTGAATTCTATGAGAGAGCCGGTAGAGTTGAGACCATGGCCGGAGATGATGGTTCTGTAACAGTAATTGGTGCAGTTTCACCTGCAGGCGGGGATTTCTCGGAACCGGTTACGCAGAATACCCTGCGAATCGTCAAGGTATTCTGGGCTCTGGATTCCAAGTTGGCGCAAAAGAGACACTTTCCGGCTATTAACTGGTTAACAAGTTATTCACTATACAATCGGGTCTTAGGTGACTGGTATAGCGAAAACGCATCCGAAAAATGGAGTGATAATATTGCAACCACAATGGCCATATTACAGGAAGAGTCTGAACTTCAGGAAATCGTACAATTGGTTGGTTCCGATGCTCTTCCCGAGGATCAACAGCTTACGTTGGAAGTGGCTCGGTTGTTAAGAGAATTCTACTTACAGCAAAATGCTTTCCACGATGTAGACACTTACTGCAAGCTTAATGTTCAAGCTGAGTTTCTGGATGTGATATTGTATTACAAAGAATTAGCTGAGGCTGCCCTTGCATCAGGGATTTCTGTTCCCAATCTAACGGGTATTCCAGTATTGGAAGAACTCGGCCGTTCTAAGTTTGAAGAGAATTTCATTGATTTGTTACCAAAGTTGAGAAAGCGAATCAAAAATGAAATATCCGGATTAAAGGAGGACTAAAATGCAAAAAGAGTACAAAACAATAAGTGAGATTGCTGGGCCTTTGGTCTTTGTTGAGAAGACGGAACCAGTAGGATATGGTGAATTGGTACAGATCGCAATGCCCGACGGTTCAACCAAGAGAGGACAAGTACTTGACACTTCAAAAGATATAGTTGTGGTACAGGTCTTTGAGGGTACATCAGGTATTGATCGAGCGTCTGGCGTAAAGTTCCTGGGTGAAACAATCAAACTCTCGGTTTCAAAAGAAATGCTTGGACGTATCTTTAATGGGGCTGGAGAGCCGATAGATGGTGGTGCACCAATTGTCCCAGAAAAAAGGAGCGAGATTATTGGTGCGGCTATCAATCCTTACTCTAGGGCTTCTCCACATGAATTCATTCAGACCGGGATATCGACTATAGATGGTTTGAACACTCTGGTTATGGGTCAGAAGTTGCCTATTTTCTCAGGTTCAGGACTACCTCATAATGACATTGCATTACAAATTGCAAGACAGGCTAAGACATTGGGAAGCGATCGTGAGTTTGCGGTTGTCTTTGCAGGAATGGGGATAACTAATGAAGAAGCACACTATTTCATGTCGGATTTTGAGCGTACTGGTGCTCTTTCACGAGCGGTCGTACTTATGAATCTAGCGAGTGACCCTGCTGTAGAGCGATTAATCACACCCCGTATAGCTTTGACCGCGGCAGAATACCTTGCATTTGAGCATGGATACGATATTCTTGTTATTCTAACAGATATGACAAATTATTGTGAGGCTCTGCGACAGATTGGAGCGGCTCGTGAAGAAGTTCCAGGTAGGCGTGGTTATCCAGGTTACATGTACACCGATCTTGCCCAGAATTACGAAAGAGCTGGTTTAATCAAGGGGAAGGCCGGCTCTGTGACACAGGTACCTATTCTGACAATGCCTGGTGATGATATTACACATCCAATTCCAGATCTGACAGGTTATATTACGGAAGGACAGATTGTGGTTTCAAGAGAATTACACCGGAAGGGAATCTATCCTCCCATCTTTGTCTTACCTTCATTGTCACGTTTGATGAATGCAGGTATTGGAGAGGGCCAGACTAGGGAAGATCATAAACAATTGAGTGACCAGCTTTATGCAGCCTATGCAGAGGGTGTGGACCTAAGAGGTCTGGTTGCAATTGTTGGTAAAGAAGCTCTTTCTGAAAGAGATCAGAGGCTATTGGAATTTAGTGACGACTTTGAGGATCGTTTTGTTAGACAGGGCCGTGAGAATGACAGACATATAGGGGATGACACCCTCGAACTTGGTTGGGATATGATAAGTGCCCTGCCTGAATCAGCTCTTACTAGGATTGATAAGAAAATAATGAGTCAATATCACCCAGCTTACCGCGATAAAAACAAAAAATGAGTATAGCAGACGTTAAACCCACACGCTCAGAACTTATAGTCACCCGGAGGCGTATCAAACTCTCTATAAGTGGACATAAGTTGCTTAAAATGAAGCGTGATGGTCTGATTATCGCATTTTTCGAGCTTCTTCCTAAAGTCAAGGACATGCGTTCTCAATTAGTTGAACTTTACACAGTTGCAGACAAAAAGTTGGCTGTGGCGATGGTAGCTGACGGTAAGAGCGCCCTTAGGTCGGCAGCGAATTGTGTTCGCACACCTCCTCAAGTTGAATTAAGTGAGTATAATATAATGGGGGTTGTGGTTCCCAAGATCAAAGTTTCTACTATACAAAAATCTGTCGAAGAACGAGGGTATGGTCTTATTGGCACATCGGTTCGAATTGATGAGTCGGTACACGCTTTTGAGAAACTGGCAGAAAAGGTTCTGGAGGCTGCGGAACTAGAGACTACCATGAAAAAACTTTTAGATGCGATCGAATCTACCAAGCGCAGGGTCAATGCCCTGGAATTCAAGATAATACCTCAGCTCGAAGAAGTTGCGGCCTACATTACTTTACGTCTGGAAGAATTGGAAAGGGAAAATGTTTTCAGGCTGAAACGCATAAAGGCCTAATGCTAAGATCTCCGTTTGAATGGCTACAAGAACAGTTTGACGACTCAAAAAAGCGTGAGCGTTTGTTCATAATAGTAGCGATAATCTCACAAGGCATGCTCTTCTTGGGTGTTATCTTGATAATATGGATATTACAGGACGATTTACGCTCTATTTTAGGATCCTAGAGTTATTCTTTCATCTTCGTGTATCCGCATTTACCACACGAGGAACGGTTGTTGTGCTCAGCTAGAAAGACCCCTGATCCACATTCTGGACAGAAATCTCTCTTCCTTTTCAGTTTACCATCAGATATTTCATATTGTTCGATTTTACCCATTATTCAGACTTTTCCTCTTCAACCGGAGTCTTTTCTTTAGTAGTTCCCTCTGGGGGTGCTTTTTCAACAGGTTTGGTTTTTTCTCGGACTTTTTCTTCTTTCTTGGTCTTTTCAGCTTTTGGCGGTTTTTTCTCGGAAGGCTTTTGTCTGGCTATAGAAGGTTTTGTTTCTATTCTATTCAGGGCCTCAACATTTGCATAGATTTTGGCATATCCTCGTGTCTCCGTTTTACCATACATATTTTTCAGGTGGTCTATAACAATCAGGTCCTTCTTGGTTTTAAGTTGTTCAGATAAACTCTGAATAACTTCATTTCTCCTAGGGGTCCCTTTATTTTCGTGTCTAATGACAATCTGGACCTCCTGTCTGTGCAGGAGTGGGTTATCATTCTTTTCTGCTATTACCAATTCCATTTATTTCACCAGCATGCGTTCCAAGAAGCCATTTGCCCTCTTTTTAGAACGTTGATTTACATCAACTACTACCATACCTTTGTCGGGCATCCCATAAATTACCTTCGCTCCCAAGTTTGCTAAACTTATTGCTGCCAAAGTTGCTAGATCCTCTTCTCCTTCAACAATGATTCTTGTTTTTAGATTGTCCGAAATTGCAACCTCAATAGCGTTCCATAATTCATCTGAAATAGTTCCAGCATTATTATTGACATTAACGATTTTCTCTCCAATTTGGTCCATTATACTCCTTTGTTCCAAGGATAAAGGGCTGTCCCTTTTGGTCTTGAAATCGATTATACTGAGATCGGGCATCTTTACTTGTTCGTTGATCTTTATTGTACAAATGTCGCCTACAGTTATAATATATTCAGCATTCAGTCCAGCAGGTGCATTTTGGTAAATTCTGCTAGTAGTATCTTTCAATTCTTGAGCCATTTCAGGCCTTAGCTTGTACATTAGCGTACACGCAAGGCATAGCGACCAGGCGTTAGTATGCCCATTTCTTTGGCTATATGTGATTTTTCAGGGTTGAGTATCTCGATGAATCCCTGCCATTCCCTTGATACTTCGGCTTCAGGGCATCTGGGACATGTCTTCTCATCCAATATCAAATGACATTCCTTGCAAGCGAAATCACTCATTATTCACCGCCAGCAGCTGCCTTGATTTGATCCTCTTCTATCCATTCATGTTTCCCCAATCCGGGTTGTCTCATGGTCAAACCAATCTTGGATTCGCGTGGGGAGATCTCGTTAAGTGAGATGGTTACTATTCGGGCCCTAACTTTGTCCCCAACTCGAAGTTCTCTCTTTGTCTCCTTACCAATTAGTCTCTGATTCCCTACATCCGTGTTTATGTGGTCATCCTGTACCTGTGATACGTGTAGAAGTCCATCTAATGGTCCAAATCTGATGAAAGCTCCATATTCTGTTATTTGATCTACTACTCCTTCTATTATTTCCTGTATCTTTACGTCGAATAACAGCATATCCATTCGAACTGGTTGATACACTGCACCATCACCATGTACGACTCTGCTATCTCCTATAAGTTTGAGGTTGGTTATCAGTACTACCAATTTCTGGTCAGGTCCCATCCTTCCTTCAAAAGCTTGATGGGCCAATTCCATGGTTACTTTGCTTATGTCCTCATCTAATCGGTCAGGAGGGATACGAACCATGTCGTTTCGAGTATGTAAGTAGTACATTGTTTTGCGCAGTAGCACCCTCTATAAACGAACTTCTCAAATACCAGCTAGTACCAAACTAACTACAGCCATCAATTTGATTAAAATATTGAGACTAGGTCCTGCGGTATCCTTGAATGGATCTCCAACAGTATCGCCTACGACAGCTGCTTTGTGAGCATCCGAACCTTTACCACCATGAGCTCCTCCTTCGATGTATTTTTTGGCATTGTCCCAGGCTCCTCCAGCATTGGCCATGAAGATAGCCATCAAAACACCACAAACAGTTACTCCTGCTAAAACACCTGCTAACATTTGCATTCCTTCACCCTCACTAACGATTCCTGTTGCAGGTAGTACAATTGCAAATAAAACGGGTGTAAAGATGGCTAGTATCCCTGGAGCTACCATCTTTTTGATAGCCGCTTGAGTTGAAATATCAACACATCTAGCAAAATCAGCATCAGCTTTTCCCTCTAAAAGCCCTTCTATTTCACGGAACTGCCTTCGCACTTCTTCAATCATCTCGAATGCTGCGTCTCCAACCGCTCGCATAGAGAAAGCAGCAAATACGAATGGTAACATACCACCAATGAATAGTCCAGCCAATACCCTTGGTTCAAGCAAATTTATAGTATCAATACCAGCTTTTGTAGTAAACGCTGCGAAAAGGACCAATGCCGTCAAGGCAGCTGAGCCAATTGCAAAACCCTTACCAATAGCCGCAGTTGTATTGCCTACAGCATCCAGTTTGTCAGTTCTTTCCCTGACCTTTGGTTCTAAACCTGCCATCTCAGCAATGCCTCCGGCATTATCAGCGATAGGGCCATAGGCATCGACAGCTAGTTGGATGCCAATAGTAGATAGCATTCCAAGGGCTGCAATACCAATACCATACAAGCCAGCAAATTCATATGAGAAGAGCATAGCTAAGGCAATGGTAATCACGGGTAAGGCAGTTGAGATCATTCCAGTAGCTAATCCGGAGATGATGTTGGTTGCTGCACCTGTTTCAGAAGCTTTGGCAATATCTCTTGCCGGGGTCTTGTCGTCCGCAGTGTAATACTCGGCAAATAATCCAATCAGGATTCCTGAAGCCAGACCTACAACAGTGGCCAGAAATAGGTCCGTTACAGCATACGAAGTAGTTTCATCCCACACAAACTCACCATTTGTACTCAATTCATCTATAACGAAATAAGA
>Ga0207991_1002095_pt1 | contig 11525 bp, 10 predicted proteins | sample ETN07SmetaG_FD_185786 | JGI IMG/M metagenome (GOLD analysis project Ga0207991, IMG submission 185786) | Marine microbial and viral communities from oxygen minimum zone, Eastern Pacific Ocean - ETNP2014F14-07SV275 (SPAdes) (version 2) | ecosystem: Environmental > Aquatic > Marine > Oceanic ... | reverse complement strand
ATAAGCACTCACGCCTAACGCAACGGTCATATAACCTAGCTGTGACAATGTAGAGTATGCCACCACTTTTTTAATATCGTTTTGTACAATACCGAGCAAGCCCATAAATAAGGCAGTAATCGCACCCACTACCATGACCACAGTCAATGCTACATCACTAAGCTCAAACATTGGTGACATGCGTGATACCATAAAGATACCGGCTGTTACCATGGTTGCTGCGTGAATGAGTGCTGAAATTGGTGTTGGACCTTCCATTGAGCCTGGCAGCCAAACGTGTAATGGTACTTGTGCTGATTTACCCATTGCACCTACGAATAACAATAGGCAAATAACAGTAATTAAGTCCGCACCCCATAGTGATTGACCCACAACTTTGTCTAAGCTTGAAAATACTTCCATATAATCAAGTGAGCCACTAAAAGCTAGCACCAGACCAATGCCTAATAAGAAGCCAAAGTCACCAACACGGTTAACTATGAAAGCTTTTAAGTTGGCCTCAACAGCTGATTCTTTATGATGCCAAAAACCAATCAATAAGTATGAAACAAGGCCCACTGCTTCCCAACCAAAGAACAACTGCATGAAGTTGTTACTCATGACTAGCATGAACATTGAGAAAGTGAACAACGAGATATAACTAAAGAACTTGGTGTAGCCATCATCGTCATGCATATAGCCAACAGTGTAAATATGCACCATCAATGAAACGAATGAAACTACAACTAACATCACTGAGGTCAGGTTATCAACTAGGAAGCCAACACTAACATTCAAACTGCCAATTTGCATCCAGGTATACAGGTTTTGATTAAAGACCGCGCCTTGCTCTAAAACATGGTGATTAAAGACAACCAATGCCAATACGGTTGAAACCAATACGCCTAAAATTGTAATGGTATGTGTAGCCGTACGACCCAACATAGAGCCGAAAAATCCAGCGATAATGGCGCCTACAAGAGGGGCAAGTGCAATTGTTAAATAAATATTTTCCATGATCAGTTTTTTATCTATCCCTTCAGACTGTTGGTTACATCAACGTTAATAGTGCCTTTATTTCTAAATAGTAGCGTTAGAATAGCTAGTCCAATCGCAACCTCTGCCGCTGCCACCGTTAAAATAAAGAAGACAAAAATTTGCCCCGCTTCATTGCCTAAAAAATGTGAGAAAGCAATAAAGTTAGTATTAACCGCTACCAAAATCAATTCAACACACATCAACAAGGTGATGATATTAGTACGATTAACAAAAATACCAACTAGACCAATGCAAAAAATAATCGCACTTAGAATTAAATAATCACTCAAACTAACCATTATTTATTCTCCTTTTTAGGCGATGCAATTGAAACAAGACGCACCCTATCTTTGGCCTGAACATTCACTTGCTCTGAAATTGATTGCTTCTTACGACTGGTTTCATTACGGTGTACTAAAGTAATCGCTGCAATAATCGCAATTAGCAACAGCACAGCTGCTAATTCAAATGGGTAAACATAAGTCGTATAGAGTTGCATCGCCAATACAGTAATATTACTGTAATCCGCCGCATGTCTTTCCGGTGCCGCTATCACATCTAGACCAAACTGATTACCACCCAGGACCAAAGTCATCTCAGCAATAATAATCGCTGCTACAAGCAGGCCTAATGGTAAATAACCGGCAAACTTTGCACGTAGCGTTGACTTATCAATGTTCAGCATCTTAATAACAAATAGGAACAGTACCATGACAGCACCGACATAAACCAAAATCAGGGTAATGGCTAAAAATTCAGCTTCTAACAGGATCCAAATACTGGCAGCAGAAAAGAACGATAGAATTAAGAACAAGACTGCTTTTGCCGCATTGCGCGAAAAAATCATTGCCAATGAACTGGCAACAAACCAAAACGAAAATACATAAAATAATATTTGATCAAATGTCATAATTGGCCTTTATTTATACTTTGCGTCTTCCAACTTAGTTTGGTTGATCATTTTTTCATTTTTATCGCCCACTTCTAATAATTGATCTTTAGTAATAATGCTACCAAATTGTCCTTTTGTATTGTCATTACCATCTCTTGAGCCTACAAAAGCATAGTCAAAAATCTGAGTTTCAACAATGGCATCAACAGGGCAAGCTTCCTCGCAAAAGCCACAGAAAATACACTTAAACAAATCAATATCGTATTGCGTAGTACGGCGTGTGCCATCATCTCGCATTTCTGATTCAATGGTAATTGCATTAGCTGGACAGACTGCTTCACAGAGTTTACAAGCAATACAGCGCTCTTCACCATTTGGGTAACGTCGTAATGCGTGTAAGCCTCTGAAACGAGGTGAGATTGGGGTTTTCTCCTCTGGATACTGAACCGTAATTTTCTTATTAAACAGCTCTTTTGCGGTAATTTTCATACCGCCACGTAATTCACTTAAACTGAATTCTTTTACTAATTTTTTAATGTTATTAATCATAAATTACACTCCCAATATCAGCACTAAAACCAAGGCCCTATTTTTAATTGTGTCATCAAAGCGACCACAAAAATCCATGCAATGGTCCATGGTAAAAACACCTTCCATGACAAGCGCATGATTTGATCGTACCGAAAACGTGGGAATGTTGCACGTACCCACAAATACAAAAACATAAAGAAGCTAGTTTTGGCTAGTAGCCAGATAATGCCTGGCACCCACGAAAACATTGATTCCATAACTGGAACCCCTTCAAATGGAGAATGCCAACCACCAAAGAACATGATCACTGCTAATACCGCCATCAGAATCATGTTGGCGTACTCTGCTAAGAAAAATACCGCAAATGTCATGCCAGAATACTCAACATGGGTACCACCCACAATCTCTGATTCGCCTTCTACCACATCAAACGGTGCGCGGTTAGTTTCTACTAAAGCAGAAATAAAGAAGATGATCATCATTGGGAATAATGGAATCCAGTACCAATGTAAGATACTGCCCTTTTGCGCCATAACAATATCATTCAGATTAACACTACCTGCAATCATCACCACGGTTACTAAAGCAAAACCAATCACAATTTCATATGAGACTAAAAGTGATGCACTACGCAATGCACCTAATAATGGGTACTTAGAGTTAGAGGCCCAACCCGCTAAAATAATGCCGTACACACCGATCGAACCGATTGCTAGAACATATAATAAACTAATATCTAAATTAGCAACATAGATACCTTCATCAAAAGGAATAACTGCCCAAACTGCAATTGCAGGTGCAATCGCCAATATTGGTGCTAACAGGAATAAGTAAATATTAGCTTTGGTTGGAAAAATAATTTCCTTTGTCATCAACTTTAAAGCATCTGCAATCGGTTGCAACCAACCTTTCGGACCAACTCGGTTCGGACCAATACGCAACTGCATATAACCAATTACTTTACGCTCAGCATAAGTGAAGTAGGCCACCACCAACATCAGCGGCATCACCAAAGCCACAGCTTTAATCAAAATAATCAAAATCGTTGCAATAGAGCCATCAAACCATGGAATTAGCTCGTGCACTAACTCAACAAACGATTGCCACAATGCCATCATGACCGCACTCCTGTTGAATGATTTGCATTAACAAATACGCAGTTGTTAGACACCGTCTCATTAATGGCCACTGGTACGCCTAAATATTCATCATCGTGTGAAACTTCTAATTTTTTAGCTGTGGCTTTGTTCATTGAGGCGCTGTTAATTTGGCCGATCTTAGTGGCTTGCAATGAAGCCGCATGTCTAGATAAGACATCTACAGCATAAGGAGATTTTTGCCAAATAACATTAATACCTCTTTTAACTTTTACATCAATACTTTCATCATGCGCATGCTGCTTGTGGCTTTGATGCATAACCTCACTAGTAACTTGTGCTGAATCCGCATAATGGAAGCCTGGCAACTCTAATAAATCCGCCAATACTTTTAGTACTTTCCAAGCAGGTTTTGTATCACCTGGTGAGTTCACTGCTGCTGCGAATGATTGAACCTCACCCTCAACATTCACATGCGAACCTGATGTTTCGTAGAAACTGGCAATCGGCAATAAAACGTCTGAATACTGAGCAACTGCGTCATCTTTAAAGCTGTTTAATGAGATTACAAAAGTATCATCATTACTGAGTGCTTCAACGGCTTGAGCAGAATGATGGAAATCGTATTGCGGATAAACATCTAACAAAATATAAGCTTTTAAATCAGCTGCCAACATTGCATTTACATCTAAACCATCTTTGCCTGGTACAAAGCCCGCCATGTTAGCCGCCATAGAATTGGCAGTGGCGCTGACATTAAGCGTTGTAGAATCAGTATGCTGTGCAATCTCGCTCACCAAATTAGCAATACTAGCTGCTTGCGGGTTATTAATAATGTGCTCACCCAAGACTATTACTGAATTATTTGATTGAGATAATTTCTCTGCTAATTGCATTGCAATATCACTTACTTCAATTTCTACTAAGTAGTCTGGAACTTCAATGTGTGCATTTTGTAAAACTGACTTTAATACACCTGCTAACGTTGCCGCTGTTTGGTTTGGTGAAATAATATTTTCACTATTAAGTCGGTAATTAAAATCAAACGCCATTGCATTAATCACATCAATACTAGCGCCTGATAAATTGGCTTTACGCAAACGGTGGCTAATCATTGGTTGCTCTAATCGTAGATTCGAACCAATCACAAGCGCATGGTCAATACCTTCTAAACCTGCTAATTTAATGTTTGATTCAAGTGAAATAGCATGGTCTAAATCTTTCACATTTAGACGGTAATCAATATTTTCAGAACCAACTTCTCTTAAAATCTTTTGCAATAAGTGAAACTCTTCCAATGTTGCTGTATTTGAAGCTAGCGCCCCCAATTTATCTGATTGATGAGTGTTAATCACATTATTTGCTAAACCTCGAATGGCAAAATCTAAGGCGACATTCCATTCAACTTCTTTCCAAGTGCCTTCAACTTTAATCTGTGGTGCTAGCAATCTGTTTTCATGCGAAAGACCTTCGTATGAGAAACGATCTCTATCTGAAATCCAAGTCTCGTTAATGCTTTCGTTGTCTTTAGCAACAATACGCTTAACCTTACCTTTATAAGTTTGTGTAATAATGTTCGAACCGACTAAATCATGTCGGGCAACATTAGAAACAGCATTCATTTGCCAAGATCTAAGCTCATAACGGAAAGGCTTCGAAGTCAATGCGCCCACTGGGCAAACATCAATCATATTGCCTGAAAGCTCTGATTGAATACCTTCAGTTAAAAATGGCTCAATCTTCATATCTTCGCCACGACCTGTGCCACCCATTTCCATAATACCAGCTACTTCAGCACCAAAACGTACACAGCGCGTACAGTGGATGCATCGAGTCATATCAGTTTGAATGAGTGCACCAATATCACTGTCAGCCACAATACGTTTACCTTCAGTAAAGCGTGAAACGTCTGAACCATAATCCATCGCAACATCTTGCAGCTCGCACTCGCCACCTTGATCACAAATTGGGCAATCAAGCGGGTGGTTAATGAGTAAAAATTCCATCACTGCTTTTTGCGAAGCTTTGGCCTTCTCATTTTGAGTGTGAATTTTCATGCCATCGGCAATCGGCGTAGAGCACGCTGGTTGTGGTTTTGGTGCGCCTTCAACATCCACCAAGCACATACGGCAGTTAGCCGCTATTGATAATTTTTTGTGGTAACAAAATCTCGGTACACTAATGCCTTCTCTGTCAGTAACAGCGATAAGCATTTCACCTGATTTGGCATTAACTATATTACCGTCAATTTCAATTTCAATATCAGCCATTATCCTTTCACCATACTTTTGCCATGCTCGATGTAATATTCGAACTCTTCACGAAAATTCCTCAAGAAACTTTCAACCGGCATTGCTGCAGCATCACCCAGCGCACAAATTGTGTTGCCCATAATTTTGTCTTGAACACCCATTAGCAAATCAATATCATCTGCCTTGCCATTGCCATCCATAATACGTTTTAGTACACGGTACAACCAGCCTGTGCCTTCACGACACGGTGTACATTGACCACAAGATTCATCGTAATAAAAATGCGCCAATCGCGTCAACGCCTCAACCATACAAGTTGAGTCATCCATGATGATGACTGAGCCTGCGCCTAACATAGAACCCGCTTTTTCAATACCGTCATAATCCATGGTCATACCCATGGCAACTTCTGCCGTTAACACTGGGGTTGATGATCCGCCTGGAATCACCGCTTTTAAGGTTCTACCTTCGCGAATACCACCTGCCATTTCTAACAAATCTTTAAAAGGCATACCCATTGGCACTTCAAAATTTGCTGGTTTGTTTACATGGCCAGTGACAGAAAATAATTTACAACCACCAGAATTCGCAACGCCAATATCAGCAAACCATTGCCCACCTTTTGCAAGGATATCTGGAACAGAGGCAAAGCTTTCCGTATTATTAATCGTAGTTGGCATGCCAAATAAACCGATATTCGCTGGGAATGGCGGTTTGAATCTTGGCTGGCCTTTTTTACCTTCAAGTGATTCTAGGAGCGCTGTTTCTTCACCGCAAATATAGGCGCCTGCGCCTAAGTGCGTGTATAAATCAAAACTCACTGAACTATCATCAATATTTTCACCGAGTAAGCCTGCATCATAGGCTTCTTTTAGCGCATCTTCAAAGCGATAAAACGGCTCCATGAATTCACCGCGAATGTAGTTATAGCCTTTGGTTGCATTCATTACAAAACCACCAATTGCCATACCTTCAATAACAGAATGTGGGTTGTATCTTAAAATGTCTCTGTCTTTACAAGTACCAGGTTCACCTTCGTCAGAATTACACACCACATATTTTTGCATGTCGGCATTACGCGGCATAAAACTCCATTTAAGGCCAGTTGGGAAACCTGCACCACCACGACCGCGTAGGCCAGAAGTTTTTAATTCGTCAATAATTTGTTCAGGCGTGATTTCGCCTTTTATGATTTTTCGCCAAACGGAATAACCACCGCTCGCCTCGTATGTCTTTAACGACCACGGGTCTTTTTGATCTAAGTTTTTAAAACAAACTTCATTCATTTTAGACCATCCACAATTTCGTCAATTTTATCGGCGGTTAAATTTTCATAATACTGGTCGCCGATTTGAAACATCGGTGCACCAACGCAGGCGCCCAAACATTCTACTTTTTTAACGTTAATTAAACCGTCAGGGGTTACTTCGCCGGTCTTCACGCCTAGCTTGCTTTCTAAATGCGTAATCAGCTCATCTGAGCCATTAAGCATGCATGAAATATTATGGCAGAAACGAATGGTATGTTTACCTACCGGCTTATGATTATAATTTTCATAAAATGTTGCCACTTCAGCCGCTGCAATACCTTGCATATCTAAATAGTCTGCCACCGCTTGAATAGTATCAGGTGTTAATCTATTGTCGTTCTCAGCTTGGACAATTTTCAACGCTTCCATTACTGCAGAACTTTGATGTCCTTCTGGATATTTTGCTACCCAAACGTCGATTTGTTTTTTTGCTTTATTTGAAATCATAATTATCTATCAATCTCTCCAAAAACAATATCTTGTGTGCCGATAATGGTTACTACATCAGACAACATGTGCCCTCTTGCCATCTCATCCATGGCTGCTAAATGTGCAAAACCAGGCGCTCTAATCTTAACGCGATATGGTTTGTTTGCGCCATCTGAAATCAAATAAATACCAAACTCACCCTTAGGGTGTTCAATCGCAGAATAGACTTCACCTGCCGGCAAACAATAGCCTTCTGTAAAGAGTTTAAAGTGATGAATGAGTGACTCCATATCGTCTTTCATCTCAACGCGGCTCGGTGGGCAAACTTTGTGATCATCGCTCATGACTGGGCCTGGATTTTGACGTAACCAATCAATACACTGCTCAATGATATGATTAGATTGACGCATTTCTTCCATGCGCACTAGGTAACGATCATAACTATCGCCAGTAACACCTACTGGAATATCAAACTCTAATTGATCATAAACCGAATAAGGCTGATTTTTTCTCAAGTCCCAAGCCACGCCAGAACCTCGAAGCATTGGACCAGTAAAGCCTAACTGCTTGGCGCGATTGGCTGAAACAATACCAATATTAACCAAACGCTGTTTCCAAATACGGTTATCCGTTAGCAAATCATCGTACTGCTTGATACTCTTGGGGAATTCTTTAACAAAGTCAGCAATAAAATCTAACAACGAACCTTGGCGGTTCTCGTTCATTACCTTCAACTCTTTTTCAGTACGGAAATCTGACTCTAAATACTGAGGCATCTTATCTGGAAGGTCGCGGTAAACACCACCTGGACGATAATACGTCGCATGCATACGTGAGCCTGATACCGCTTCATAGCAGTCAATCAACTTTTCACGCTCGCGAAAAGCGTACAAGAAAATACTCATCGCACCAACATCAAGTCCGTGTGTACCTAGCCACATTAAGTGATTTAGAATACGAGTAATCTCATCAAACATCACACGAATATACTTTGCTCGCTCAGGTATTTCAAGCCCAAGCATGGTTTCAATTGCCATCACATAAGCGTGCTCATTACACATCATTGAAACGTAATCTAGGCGATCCATATAACCAATAGATTGGTTATATGGCTTAGACTCTACTAATTTTTCGGTACCACGATGAAGTAAGCCGATATGTGGATCTGCACGCTCGATTACCTCGCCATCAATTTCTAAAATAAGGCGTAAAACACCATGCGCTGCAGGATGTTGAGGGCCAAAGTTAAGGGTATAGTTACGAATTTCAGCCATCTTATTTCCTGATTACTCTAGGTACATTAACATTTGGCTCAATACTCACAGGCTCGTAAACCACACGGCCCAAGTCTTCGTCATAACGCATTTCAACCTCACCAATCATTGGGAAGTCTTTGCGTAGTGGATGCCCAACAAAACCATAATCTGTCAAAATACGACGTAAATCTGTATGGTTTTCAAACAAAATACCCATTAAATCAAAAGCTTCACGCTCATACCAATCAGCCGACGCCCAAATATCAGTCACCGATTTAATAATTGGCTCTGCCTCGTCAACGTAAGACTTAACTCGTAATCGGTAATTCTTTCTCACTGAGAGTAAATGATAAGCCACGGCAAAACGTTGCTCGTGCCTATCTTCATCGTTTTGTGCTTCACGTGCTCGGCTAAAACCTGAAGAGCTGGCGTCCGCGTCCCAATCAGATTGGCCATAAGTTAAGTAATCAACACCACATAGATCAATCAAAGTGTCAAAAAAGAAAAAATCTCTAAGCCTAAGACAAGCTTTAATAATGTCGTCAGAATCAACCGTTAAAGTAAGCTCACCAAAAGCTTCAACCAGATTGTCCTCACCGAATTCTTCGATTAGTTGTTCTTTTAAATCTTCCATTAAGTTCTCGCAATCGTATTAGTACGACGAATTTTATCTTGGAGTTGCAAAATACCATAAAGTAGTGCTTCTGCTGTCGGTGGACAGCCTGGTACATACACATCAACCGGTACAATGCGGTCACAACCGCGCACAACGGCATAAGAATAATGGTAATAGCCACCACCATTTGCACAAGACCCCATTGAAATCACCCATCTTGGCTCAGGCATTTGATCGTAAACTTTTCTAAGCGCTGGCGCCATTTTGTTGGTTAGTGTACCTGCCACAATCATTAAGTCTGATTGACGAGGGGTTGGTCTAAATACAATACCGAAACGATCAAGATCATAACGAGAAGATCCTGCTTCCATCATTTCTACCGCACAACAAGCCAAACCAAATGTCATTGGCCATAAAGAACCTGTTCTTGCCCAGTTAATTACCTTGTCCAACGACGTGGTAACAAAGCCTTCTTTCATTAAACCTTCAATTGCCATACTAAATAATCCTTATTCCCACTCTAGTGCGCCTTTCTTCCATTCGAAAACAAAACCCACCACCAACAAAAATAAAAAGATACTCATACTAATAAAGCCAAACCAGCCGAGATCAGACTGAACGACCGCCCAAGGAAAAACGAAAGCAACTTCTAAGTCAAACAAAATAAATAAAATAGCGACTAAATAATAACGTACATTGAAATACATACGAGAGTCATCAAAAGCGGGGAATCCACATTCGAACTGGGAATTCTTTTCTTCGTCTGGTTTACTAGGTCCTAATAAATAGCCAATTAACATTGGGCCAACGCCAAATGAAACGCCTAAAAATATAAAAACCATGATAGGTAGATAGTTTTCTAACACCTAATTCTTTCTCCTTGTATAGAAGTAAAATATTATATCTGTTATTGAACAAATAACAAAATATATTTCAGCACAATTTATGCGTCTACTTCAGTTCCGCCCACTGTTAATTGGTCGATCTTCAAACTTGGCTGCCCCACGCCAACCGGTACAGACTGACCATCCTTGCCACACACGCCAACGCCTGAGTCCAACTTGAGATCATTTGCCACCATCGATATTTTCTTTAGTACTTCATCACCCGAGCCAATCAACGTTGCCCCTTTAACTGGCGTGGTGATTTTTCCATTCTTAATTAAATAAGCTTCATTCGCTGAAAACACAAATTTACCTGAAGTAATATCAACTTGTCCGCCATCAAAATTCACTGCATACAACCCATCATCAACTGAGGCGATCATTTCTTCTAGGGAATCTTTACCATTTAGCATGTAAGTATTGGTCATTCTTGGCATCGGGATATGCGCATATGATTCACGCCTTGCATTACCAGTGGATTTTTCACCCATCAATCCGGCATTTAATTTATCAAATAGATAACCTTTTAAAATACCATTTTCAATCAAGGTAGTGTTTTGTGTTGGCGTGCCTTCATCATCTATAGTTAAAGATCCGCGCCGATTAGCCAGCGTGCCATTATCAACAATGGTGCATTTCTCACTGGCTACTTGTTCGCCAATTTTCCCAGTAAATACCGAAGTACCTTTGCGATTAAAATCACCTTCTAAGCCGTGTCCAATAGCCTCGTGCAACAACACGCCTGGCCAACCCGGGCCTAATATCACTGGCATATTACCTGCGGGCGTACCCTTTGCCTTCAGGGCTACTAATGCTTGTCTAATAGCTTCATGAGTGTAAATTTCAGCCAAGTTGTGATCAATGAAATAACGATAATCATATCGACCACCACCACCACTTGAAGCTGACTCAATACGGCCATCGTGTTCAACAATCACACTCACGCTCACGCGCACCATCGGGCGATAATCTTTTTGATAAACGCCATCGGTTGATACAATTAACACCTCGGTATAAGCGCCTGATAAAGAGGCACTGACTTGCTTTACTTTAGGTTCTTTTCTGGCAATAGAATCAATCAGTTTGAGTAAATCAACTTTTTCTTCTGAAGTTAAACTACCTAATGGGCTCAGCCCACTGTATTTGGCGACTGGTGGCACCGAATGAAAAGTTTGAATCTTCTGCGGTGCTTTGTGTTTTGAAATACCTTTGGCAAAATCCACTGCTTGATCAATCGCCTTG
>Ga0207991_1002086_pt1 | contig 11550 bp, 14 predicted proteins | sample ETN07SmetaG_FD_185786 | JGI IMG/M metagenome (GOLD analysis project Ga0207991, IMG submission 185786) | Marine microbial and viral communities from oxygen minimum zone, Eastern Pacific Ocean - ETNP2014F14-07SV275 (SPAdes) (version 2) | ecosystem: Environmental > Aquatic > Marine > Oceanic ... | reverse complement strand
AATTATCCTAGTATAAGGCAACTGTTTACAAGCAATCGATACAATTGCTTATGAATTTTCAGATGTGCATTGATGATTTGTTGTCGTTGTATTTATTCATCTAAATACTATAGGTAAAGTGGCAAAAAGGCAGATATTGGTATCTAAGTCAAAAGGAGGAAAACTAACTACAAACTTGATCTGCATCTTTTAATATACACAGCTGCTTTCACATCGGTTGCTGAAATCGCCGCCGCTTTCCACTTTGGAGAAGCTCCTTCACTTGCTCAAGCAAATTGCTTGATAAATTGGCTGGAATACTGCGTGACTGACGTATGCAAGGTAGTTGACATAGAACAGGCTGTATCCTCCAGTACGGCCAGCGTTATAGTAGAGGCTGTCTAAAGTTGTGAATTTATCCTCCACTGGCCTGAAAGTATCTGCCCACCAACCATGCTCATAGGAGTACCATCCCATTCTTCCCCAGATCTGCTTGTCTTTGCAATTGACCCATAGTTCAAACTTTCTTTGATCCTCTTTGCAAGTCATAGGGTAGCCAATAAATCCTGGTTCAACCTCATCCTGATTATCATCAGGCTCATTAGACATGATGACTGGGTGACACCATATCTTCCAATCGTCAAAAGGGCCTTGAAGATTTGAAGCAGTTTCATCAATAAGTGCACCAGGCACTTCGTATGGAAACTGAATTGCATATGCAGGTGCAATGATAAACAGCAACAAAGAAAATAAGAATTGCTTGCTCATACCTGAATACCAGTGATGCCACTTAGGGACAGCCTCACCCCATCAGCCGAGAAAGTGATGCATTCATTATATGTTTACAATAACAACATAGACAACGGCTGCTGCTTTGAACTTCTACGAAGTTTTTTTTTTAAGTAGACACAAAGAAACAGCCCAGGCTTAGGAGCGGCTGTTTTTCTACTAGAAAGCAATGGTTATTGTTTGATGATAAGAATTGTCTGTGCGGTCTGCTAAAAAAACTAATACATGAAACACTAAAAACATAGTTAGCTTGATAAGTTTAACTTATTTCCCCTCTTGTACGGGCTCTAGAGTAGTTTTCTTGTCGCAAAGATCAATTCAAAGGCTTTTGATCAAAGTTGTTCATTACTAATAAGCAAAAAGCCAATCAATAGAGAAACTAGGCATAATAAACTGCTAAAATCAGTTCGCAGCGTGGCTGACAAAGACATTCCAATTCGGGTAACAACTCGCGCCCGTAGCACCCAAATTGTAGGTGAACAGGAAGGTGTCGTTGTCATTAAACTAAGGGCAGCACCAGTTAATGGAGAAGCTAATGATGCACTGCTAAAGTTTTTAGCAAAACAACTTGGCGTGGCGCAAAGGAATGTATATATAGTGCGGGGATCGAGATCTCATAATAAATGGTTACGTGTTTATGGCATGAGTGCCAAAGAAGTACGAGATGCCTTGTTGAGATAAGTTTTGTTTATTTGGATTGTTGAAACTATTCAGTTTAAATGAAACAAAGTCTGTACTAAAGATATAAATCCAATGCCTTAGGCAAGAGGGCTCAGGTTTGATCAAAGTTTGTCTGATTAGTCAGAGTCGCATTGCCGAGAAACTATATAAATTCGTAGGGCTCAACAAATGACTGCTTAAGGAAAGGGTGTCTGATCAACCCCAGCAAAAAAACCCTAGGAATCTGTATGACCCTTTAAAAGCACCACAGCCCACCTGGTTGTCAGTTCAACGTAGGTTCACCAAGGCAGGTCCCAGCCCATGCGACTAAATAGCCATATTCCAAAGGTAAGCTTGGCCCCCGTCGCCAAGAGCCACCAGCCTATTAACTGCTTTTTCGAAAAGCCAAACAGCATTTCGTCAATTACTTAGTCAGCTACAGTCATAACCCATTTACCTGCCCATTAGCCACTAGCTGTAGCGGTTAGTCAAAAAAACCTCCAGGAGTTGCTCTGGAGGTAATTTTTTCTTGCTCATTTAAATAGAAACGTGCTACGCAAGCCTGAGATATCGTAAGAAATACTCATTACTTTGACTTGATGATGACTGTGATCTACTGAACAGCAAGCCATGCTACTAGGTAATTAATACATAGGTCTTGGCACCAATGCATAGGAGATCGCGTTGGCTTAAGGAGCTTTAAAAATTTTGCAAACTAAAAAAGCCAACAAAGTCAATTCTCTTGATCAATCTCAGCTCTTTTTTCTGTAGTAACGGTCAACATCAAGCAACTTCCAAGTGGCCTTAGCAGATTTCGGACCCACAAAGGCTGCCGCAAACAGAATTGGCAACGAAAGCCAAATAAATCCTGAACCTGCTTGTGACGTCAACCAGATGAGCCATCCCACAAAGACAAGTTGGAGAAGGCCAATAACCGTAAATGCAGTTCCTCTTGGATAACGCCAGGCCTTGTAAAGGAGGACCGTACACAAGCCAAGGGTGAAGGCCGGAGGCATGGCCTTAGCGATGTTGGCAACCCAGAACTGAAGCAATGATGTGTCGCCATATAGAGGGACACTGCTCAATTCAGGATTAGCAACCAACAATGCGATCAGAGATATTACGGTGAGGACTGCGGCGACTTGACGACTCATGACTTCGTGGGGTTGCCCAAAGGAGATAGCAGGTTCAGATGGCACTCACAGTTTCCGGCTTCAGGCTCGTGCTGAAAGATCTTGGCTACTGCGATAAAAGCATAAGGTGAAAGCTGGAAAATCTCGAGAACAAAAAGCTTGTTTAGATTGGCTGAGAATAGTTGAAACAAGCGAAGAAGGAGACATCAGTTCACTAAAAAGCCCCGGCTAGCGGGGCAAATAGCAAGTGATGGCTAAAGAGTTGTCTCTTGCTAGCTCACTTTTGATAGTGATTGCCGCGGTAGGTCAAATCTGGATGAGAATTTGCTGCTTGTTGTTTTTTGCTTGCGTAAACGCTGCGACGATAGGTCAGCTCTATGGTTTGTGCGTCGGCAGCATCCTTGTGCTGCACATACTCTTGACCGCGATAGAGAAGTTTGGTCATGGCTTTGCGTCCGAATGGATGTCCAAGTCCCCGTTCCATGGCTTGGCTCGAACTGCGTCCTGCGAGTAGCAGGGTGAACGTTTAGTAGCTGTTGCTACATATTGATTATGCACATGCGTCAGCGCTGGATGTAGTTCAGGCGGATACAAAAAAACGCAACTGCCTAGCCTTGTCACATGAAGCGTCAAGTCAAAACAGAAAAAACCTAGTTAGAGCAACAAAGCATGCTCATTTTTTTGAAATGTCGCCAAATCCGATGAGCTCGCGCTAAGTCCAGCGGCTGCCACATTACTTAACTTTCAGCGCCGCTTGAGGGCGTAGGCCATGCTCAAGGTGGAACTTGACTGAGCGAGAAAGCTAAATAGGAACCTCAGCAAAGCCTCACGAGTTGAATCAAAACACAATGCACATAAAGAAGACCGTCCGAAATCCTTAGGTTTAGTAAGCACTAAAGCTACCTATTTACTGTGACAGCAGGCTATAAGACATAAAGATCAGAAGGTAGATGAGTAGTTATATATTCTTAAGAGCTGAAGATATAAAGTGAAGAGTTTTAAGAATTGGCAATAAAAAATCCCCTTGAGTTCCGGACCCAGGGGATTGGACATCGTCCATTGATAATCTCGCATCTAGACAGAAAAACAACTGTGATCAAGGTGCCAACATTGTGTGCCGGATTTATCGGTTTAACTGTTCAGTAATATTGATTTTCTATCAACCAGGACTTACCTTATGGTAAAGGCTGTGTAAAGGGGTTTGAAAAATATCAGCATGAACTGATGGGTAAACAGATAAAAGATAGACAATGTTGTGAAAAAGATTATTTATGATGTTAAGCAAGAGTGCCATGTAGCGAAGCAAGTGAAATGCTTAATGTGGATAGAGCATCGCCGCTAAAGTAAGAAATGCCCATTGCCCCTAACTTAAAATTACTAATCTTTAACCATCAGAGGCAATGGGTTTAAATTAGGCATTGATTCACCTACCAGCATGCCCCTACCTAAAATTCGTGCAGGGCTGAGCGATTGGTGTGAAGAGGGTTGGCAACTGCTTAGACGTACACCACCAATAGTTTTTGCCACAGTTGTATTTGTAGGAGGTCTTGCAACATCCTCATCAATTTTAGTAAAAGGAATTCGAAGTAGCAATGACACTATTACAGTTACCGGTGCCAGTACAGAGAGAATCAGCAGCGACTACGCCGACTGGTCTGTCAATATCAAACAAACAGGTGCTACACAGCAAAGTTCTTATCAGAAGCTTAAGCCTGCTGTAGACAAAACCTTAACATTCCTAAAAGCAAATAACATCAAAGACAACGAGATTGAGCTCGGCATGATTAGATCTCATAAAAATCAGATTCGCAATCCAAAATCAGGTGTGCTCATATCGACTACATGGACTACAACTCAAGCTATTTTGATCGGTAGCTGGGATGTTGAAAAAATCAGTGCTATCTCCGGCAAGATCAGCTCTCTAATCGGTGAAGGGGTGCCTCTTTCAATTAATAGGCCCTCCTACACCTATACAAAGCTCGCAGCAAAACGCGTTGATATGCTTGCAAAAGCTACTGGTGACGCACGAAAACGAGCAAAGGCAATAGCCCAAGAGGCGGGATCGAATATAGGTGCTATCACTAATGCCGACACAGGCACATTCCAGATCACAGTTCCCAATTCAACAGAAATGAGCAGCTATGGTTCCTATGACACTAGCACTATTAAAAAAGACATTACTGCGGTTATGGGTGTAACATTCCGAGTGGAATGATTTAGCCATGAACTGTTAAGCATTAGATACAATGTACTTACCTTTAGCAATATACACTTAACTTTATTTTGATAGGAAATCACAATATCAAAACAACTTCAAGACTGGCTATACTGCGATTGACTTAAAAACATAAATACATGCAAGAAATATTATGGATAGAGTGTCTAAGCATCAAAGTTGTAAATAGGAAGTTTTGCACTCATAGCTATTACTAGTGATAATACTCAGGCGTATCAATAAAACTTGAAGTGCACTTTCAAGAAAAAGATTAGCAGCTAAGAAGTTGGCAATGTGAATCACAACGTAAATATGTTTAGCAAACATCTCTGGTTTAATAGCCTCCAACTGTGATCACAGTGCAATTGCCTAAGTAATATGATCCTGAATATATGTACAAAGGAATGCTTCTTGCTTAGGGCCAGAATCCTAATCTGCTTCTATCATTTGGTAAGACATTTCTACGAACATGACCCGCGAACGCGATCCCTTCCGTATTCCCAGGGCCGGTCTAGAAGTCGCAGCAATAGCTGGCCTAGCCTCGATTGACGCAAACCTCAATGCTGGAAGCCTTAGTGGAGGTGAATTCGTAGCCGAATCAACACTTGGAGGGATGGCCGTCTATGCCATCTATCAAACCCTTCTAAGTGGGTTGAGAACAGAAGCTCTATGCAAGAGAGGGGCAATAAGCCGCGCTATGCAAGTGCGCATGATAGGTGCCACAGTCTGGGAGTCGATAAAGCAGGGTGCGGCCGTAAGCGTCCTACTGGGTGTACTCCTGCTGGTGTTCCCTTGGCTAAGCGCACCACTTTCAATCCTTGGGTTGGTGGGAATGAGCATGGCATCGATCGAACTATTCAATGCCTTCTGGGATGGCCTTGATGAAATACAGAGAGCTGAGCTATTAGATGCATCATTAGCGGCTGGGGTTAACTTACGCCGTTTCCTGAATGGCAATCAGCATGAGGCTCAAATCATATGAGCTAAATCTAAAGTGTAGAAAAACACTTATTCCATCGAGTAATATTATTAATTATTTTAATCAAGCCATTACTTTACTAAAGCATGAAAATTGACAGGGCATTCAAAAGCTATTTAAGATCTGTAGAGGTTTGCAGTTTCAAATCTCAAGCGCGAAATTAATGCCAAGCTCGAATGGTATACAGCTGTTAGGTAATTGCAGGAGCTGAGAACTCAAAGATGCGATATCTTCAGGTTGCGTCATCGCATCTTTAGCTACAACTTTCACTGCAGAAGACATATCTGTATTAACCCAGCTTGGACATATCGCAGTAACTCGAATGCCATGCTCCCAACCCTCATTGCGCATGGTCTGACACAAGCCCATTAATGCAAATTTGCTCACGGTGTAGCCAGCCAATCTGCCCTTAGAACGCTTGCCACTCATTGACACCAATACAATGATCCGAGCCTCTCCATGGCCTGCCAATTGTGACCATGCTGCGCGAGTAAGCCACCATGGGCCCATCACATTGACCTGCCAAAGCTGATCGATCTCCTGCTGCTGACTATCTGCAAAAAGCAAAGGAGTGCGTTGAAATACACCAGCGCAGTGAATAAGGCTGTCAAAACCATTGAATTGTTGAAGGCTAGCTGTCACCCAGGCATCTGCAGCGCCGATTTCTGTTGCTTGATAAGGGTGTATTAAAACTCTGTCGTATCCGGCAATGCTTGGATCAAGGGAAGTACCAACAATAGATTCAGGATCGCGTAGCCCAAGGCTGAGACGATGACCATCAGCCAGCATCTGTTGCGCAATTGCTCGACCAATGCCACGATTGGCTCCACTGATCAGGATGGTGCGGATCATTCCGAAATTGTCGAAAATTCAACTACGTTTTTGATACCAGTGGCTGTGATTCTCAAGGCTCGGGGGAATCTTTAGAACTGTTGATAAGATCTCTCTCCACCCAGGCAATCAACATCCAAGCAAGAGTGCAGGAGGCTGCAGGGATCCATTGCTGTTTGATGATGTCTAGGATCGCGACTGTGCTTGCAGTTACAGCTAATGCGCGAAGTCCAAAACGGGCGAATCTAAGCTGTTTTACTGTCATCTTTTCATTTTCCCCTTTGACAGGAGCAAGTAAAGAGCTGAATCATGAAAAATGCTCAGTTCTTATTGTATTCGGGCGTTTCAGATTCTTGATGCAGAGAACCTCAAGGGGGAAGCTAAGCTGATTAACTGGTTTCACAAGAGCCATAATCCTAAAAATAAATAGAATATTATACAGAAAAAGCATTGGATCAATTTCCGAAAATATTTCCTGCAAAGCGTATGTTCAATTATTAAAATCGATTGGTTGACAGAGCTTGAATCAGACAACATAAAGATGTGGTCTTAAAAAAGGCATATGAACTCAATATAAGTTGAGTGGGATTTTCATGGGAATGAATCAACAGATACAAAACCTAGATATCTTATAAAAGTAGAAATCAAGTAGTATGGGTTTTAAACGCTACCCCTACTTAGGAAGTTAGATTGACGAAGCATATAAGTATCAACATTACAATTGATGGATAAAAACAAATAGCAAAGCCCAAAGCTCTTCCTACAGCACCACGTCTATAACCGATAAAGAAAAGAACTCTTCCTAAAAAGAAAGTTAGTGCAGCCAAAGGCACAACGGACAACCATGTTGAGGGCATAAGGATCGTCCATGCGGCATAGACCAAGGTCGCCAAGAAAGACTGTTCAAGGGTGTTCTGAAGTAAGGATTGAAGCAAGACAACTCTTTCAGAGCCAGTGCTTAGTCCGCCTCCGTCGATATCCTGCGCCGAAAAGAAGCGATGCTTAGCAATACGAGCAATAGCAAAGGTGAGGCAGATTGCAAGCAGACTGTAGGATGTAAATAGTACAGAGAATTTCGCCTCAAGAGTAAGGTTAGATCCAAAGTGAAAAGGATTTAGCAAAGTTCCAAAGGCAATTAGTAATAAAGATATTGCAGCACCCGAGATCATTGCCAGAAATACTCCTCGCTGCTTGGATGAAAAAGCCATTCCATAGTTCGATCGGAGTACCATTTAATCAGATATTCAATAATTGCGGAGACGCTAGGTTATACTCTGAGGTATATAAATATTAGCTATCAGTCGAAACAAAGCATATAGAATAGTAAACCTTGAACATTCGAGAGGTTTGTAAATAATGTAAACTGAACACAGCCTCAAACAGCCGCACTAAGTAACAAGGGCCAAAGAGCTCCAATAATGTTTTAGATGTAGGCCCTAAATATATTTTATTTTCCAGAATAGAACTATCTGGGAACAACATATAGAACCGCCACAATCTATTATTTTACATTCGCAGAGGAAGAACTGTTAGGCAAATTTCTCCATATCTAAATAACAAAAAAAGGCAAAAGAACTAACGCGGCCTCATCTAATGCTAGTTATTGAGTAATAATTCAATTCGAGCAAAAAACTAGATGCTCCCTGAAGATTAGTCTTAGCTTTTTATATTGATAATAGTACGCCCATTTCTCTTGATTTCCAAATTCAGGAAAAAGGACTTCCTCTTAGGATAATCTGAACTAGAAGATAGTTGGTTCTCTGCAACATTGTTAACCAGATCACCTTGGCAATCAAAAGATTCCTGTGGGTTTATATGCGAGAGATCTGCAAGAGGAGCATTCGCTGAGGGGGTATTCCCTGGCTGAGGCGCAGAGCTAAAACTCGAATCTTCTTTGCTGATAGGAATAGATAGAGATCTTTGCAGCAATTCACTCAAAGCTATTGCAAAAGCGATCGTGTGTACAAATAAGATTTGCAGATTTAAGAGCAATGGCTGAAGCTTCAGCCACAAGGGCTGCAGATAAACCCTCATGGGCCGAGAAGCCAGCCACAGGGGGCGCAAAAACCGCATCAGGCCATTAGCGACAACAATTGTCAGCTCGATTGGGTGCGGTGAGGCAGGCATTACCCGTGTTGCCATTTAGTGGAATTTAGGGCTAGGCACTAGGTTCTACAAAGAAGTGAGCAATTTCCTCGTAATGATCAGCGTTACCTCGCCTTGCCCAGAAAGCACTATCAACGAACTTGGCATAAAGGATTGGCCAATCTGGACCTGCGAGCCCAGCACCTTTCCATGGACCTACGCAGAGCAGGAAACCTGCCTGCTGCTTGAAGGTGAAGTGACTGTTACCCCCGAGCAAGGTGAGCCAGTTAAATTTGGAGCAGGAGATCTGGTGATTTTTCCCTCCGGAATGTCCTGCACATGGAAGATTGACAAAGCTGTTCGTAAGCACTACCGCATTGGTTGAGATTAAAATAAGCAAAGAATTATTGTATTCATTCATACGAAAGCATAGAAATGAAAAACAAAGTTGATTAATACTATGCTTAGTATTTAGGGCAAATAATTAACCAGAGCAATGTCAAAAATATTAGTGTTCAACATAGCAGAACTCTGGTAAACATATCAATGCTAAACAATGAAGCGGTAAAATCACATACATAGCTTAAGCAATTACCTGCAAAATATCGTAAATTCAAAGCCATGCCAATAAACAATACCTAAAAATCATTTGCCGTGCCTTGCAATATTGAACCAGTGACTAACGAATAAGAAAGAAGAGATGGCTAAAAGGATCAACGTCAGGATTATCCAGGTGTCCATGTTCAGGCCAAGCACCTGGGCGTTGGCCGCATCAGCTGCTGTGGCATAGGCCAGAAGAGTAGGCATACTAAGGGCAAATCGTGCTTCTGAGACCAAGTCCAGCATGTTGAGCAATGCACTGACTAAAAATGGCACCAGCAGTCATACCGGCAGTGATGCTGCAAGTTAACAAGAAGCATCAATGCGGTAGAGATTTAAAAAGTTAAACAGCTAAGAGATGAGCTGGCGAGAAAAGGCAGCTGAGCGCCAATACAACAGCCATATTCTCAATAAATCACTCTATTGACAATAAGCTAGCGCTCTGTGTGCAGGTTGCACTTAGATCGAAGCCTTTTAAGAGATAGTTGGCTGTAGTGCTCTGATGCCAAGGCCCTCAAAGCTCTTTTATGCCTTAACAAAGCGCATAAGCCCCCAGCAAAGCCGCCCCTGAGTGCCACCCTCGATCCAATGCCCTAGGCCTACATCCATGCGACTCAAGTAATCAGGACTGATCACATTCGCAAGCTCCTGATGGCGTCTGCGCAGTTCCTCTCGAACCCGCGTGTAATGCCTCACAAGCATCTCTGTGCGGTCCTGCCATGTTTCCCTGGTCATCCCTGAAGACTCTGCCCAGAGACGGTAACGATCGGGAGAGGCAAGATCCGAAAGGTGAATACGATCAAGAATCGGTTGCAGAGCCTGAGCTTCAATGCCATCACATGCCATTGGATCAGTGAGTACAAATACACCTCCAGGCTTGAGAAGCCTGGAAACCTCTTGCATCACCTGAAGGCGATTTCCAGAATGAAGAATGGCATCCTGACTCCAAACCACATCAGCTATGCCATCAGAAAGTGGCACCGCCTCGAATGATGCGTCATGCACCTTTATTTGAGTCGACAATCCAGCAGCCTTATTGAGATCTCGGTGGCGAATATTCTCAACGGCTGAAATATTGACAGCATGAACATTGACCTGCCACTGCTTTGCTATCTGCCGTGAAGCTCCGCCGTAGCCCGAGCCAAGGTCTACTACGCAACCTTCGACTGGCGGAGGGCCGGCGAGCTCTATAAGCGCTTGCACGGTGCGCTCACTAGCAGAAGCAATGGCTTGATCTGCGCTCTGGTAAAGGCCGATATGGATATCTTCCCCTCCCCAAATCTCGGCATAAAAGCGATCTGCGTCACTGCTGTCGTAATAACTTGCGGCAACAGTTGCTGATGATGAAGTCATGATTAAATAGGAATGTATTGTTGATGTTCTAAGTGAACTCACATAGCAGTTTTATCAATATCAAACTTGTATTCCTTCTCGGCTACATGTACATAGAAGTCAGGGTCATGGTGACCAGGGAGATAATCTCCATAAGAAGTAATCTTCTGGAATCCAACTTCATTCATAAGTCGGCGAACATAGCCATGCCGTAGAGGGAACATATTCAAGTGATAAGTACTGCCATCACTAAAGGCATATTGGAATCTCGCCAATCCTTCATCAACATGTTCAGGACTTACATTGACATCCTTTCCGCAATAAACATTTCCCTTCCCAGAACGAACCGCAACACCTTGATCTAGAAGTCGATCATAGTTACGATGGTCCAGTATTAAGATCCCATTATGTTTAAGGACAGCATAATACTCAGCCAAGGACTTACGTCTATCACTCTCTCTGAACAGATGAGTAAAGGAATTACCCAAACAGATCACAGCATCAAACTCACCATGAATATCTCTATTTAGGAAACGCCAGTCGGCTTGGGCAGTACGCAATAACTGACCATGATCACGAGCATTCTGAAACGCTCTGGCTAACATATTAGGGCTTCCATCAGCACTGATTACGTCGAACGCTTCCTTCAACAAACTAACCGAATGAAATCCCGTACCAGTGGCAACATCAAGAACTGATTTTGCTCCGTGCTCACGAAGGATTCGAATATAAAAATCGCCTTCAGCTTCAGCCCTTGCTTTCCAATCAATCAGCCGATCCCAACGGTCGGTAAATTCCTCAACGTATTCCTGTTGGTAATGATCTGTATCACGTACCTGCTCTGGTGTATCCCCAAAGTTTTGTAGATCGTCTTGACATGGTTTTTGCGAATGTTGTGTCAAAGTCATGCAGAATCAAACTTGCCGAAGATTTTCTTGATGCGCCAT
>Ga0207991_1002084_pt1 | contig 11552 bp, 15 predicted proteins | sample ETN07SmetaG_FD_185786 | JGI IMG/M metagenome (GOLD analysis project Ga0207991, IMG submission 185786) | Marine microbial and viral communities from oxygen minimum zone, Eastern Pacific Ocean - ETNP2014F14-07SV275 (SPAdes) (version 2) | ecosystem: Environmental > Aquatic > Marine > Oceanic ... | reverse complement strand
CCACAGACTAGGCCAAGTTGAGATAAATCAAATGGTACATTCTAGTGCTTTTTGATAGCATTTAATCATGAAAAAACTTTTAGGGATCGTGGTTCTGGGTTTTTTGTTTAAATAATTAAAAATTTTAATTAAATGAAAAAGATTTTAGGGATCGTGGTTCTGATTGCGGCAATGGTGCGGTAAAATAATTTTCTTAACGTATTGAAACTTAACAAAGTGTTGATTTATTTGGTTGCGGGGGTAGGATTTGAACCTACGACCTTCAGGTTATGAGCCTGACGAGCTACCAGACTGCTCCACCCCGCGATATTTAAATTCTATTTTTAAGTTTGTTTAATTTTTTAACTCTTTTAATATTTTCTTGTTGAATTCTTTTCTTTTTTTCAGACGGTTTTTCATAAGTATTTTTTAATTTTATAATCTTAAAAAATCCGTCTCTTTGAAGCTTTCTTTTAAGAACTCTAAGAGCTTGTTCAATATTGTTGTCTTTAACTTCTATTTTAATAACTACCTCCAAAAAAATGAGTAACTATCATTTTAAAATTTTGATGTCCATTAAATTGATACATAAGATTAGGCTAAATTTTGTTGTTTATCTTTTTCTTTTTTATTTTTTTCTCTCTTTATTCTTCTTTCAGCTTTTTCAATAGAATCAACCAAATCTTTTTGAGAAAATAAACTCATTGCCACAGGATCTTTAGGATTTAAATTATTGTAATTCCAATAATTTTTGTTTCTAATAGAAGTAACTGAGTTTTTAGTTATACCAACAAGCTTTGCTATCTGAGAGTCTTTTAATTGAGGATGATGCTTAATTAGCCATAGTGCAGAATCAGGTTTGTCTTGTCTTTTAGATAAAGGAACATATTTTTTAATTTTTTTGTTAATGTTTGAAATTTCAATGTCTACATGATTAATTTGCAATGGTCTATTTTCATCTTTTGATGATAATTCAATTTCTTCCCGAGTTAATTGTCCAGCGATAATTGGATTATAGGCCATAATTCCTTTTGCAACTTCTCCATCTGCAATCCCTTGAATTTCTACTTCATGCAGATTGCAAAATTCAGATATTTGTTTAAAGGTTAAAGTTGTATTTTCAACTAACCAAACAGCAGTTGCCATTGGCATTAATGGAGAGCTAGACATTTACTTTTTATTTTCTGATCTAAAATTTTGAAATTTTTTATTAAACTTACTTACACGACCCTTGTCCATTATTGCCTGTTTACCGCCAGTCCAAGCTGAGTGTGACTTTGGATCAATTTCTAATTTTAATATATCATCCTTAGATCCCCAAGTAGATTTAGTTTCAAATTGAGAGCCATCTGTCATTTCAACTTTAATAACGTGATAATCTGGGTGAATTTTTTTTTTCATAACGTGACTTATAACAAAAGAACTTAAGAAAACAATTAAAAGTTCAAAAGGTTTTGACTTAATTTTTCATTAATTGAGCTGCTAGAAGCTAATACTTTGATGTTTTTATTTTTATTTATATCAATATCGTTAATTATACCACCTGCTTCTTTAATAATTATTATACCTGCTGCAATATCCCATATATTCAAATTTTTTTGAAAAAAACCATCCAATCTACCAGCTCCCACATATGCCATGTCGAGAGCGGCACTTCCGAAATTTCTAATTTTAATATTTTTTTTTGCTTTATTCTTTTCATCATTATTACCGCCAGTTGCAAATAAACAATTTTCTAAATTTTTTTTTTTTGAAACCTTAATTCTTTGATTGTTAAAATATGCGCCATTATTTTTTTCAGCATAAAACATTTCATCTTTAATTGGGTCATAAATTACACCCGATACAATTTCGTTATAAGACTTTAAGGCTATTGATATTGCAAAATGAGGAATCCCATGTAAAAAATTTATAGTACCGTCAATAGGATCAACTATCCAAACATTATTTTTATCTTCATTAACTTTACTTCCATCTTCTTCGCTTATTATGGAATAATTTTTTCTAGATTTGGTCAGTTCATTAATAATAACTTTTTCTGCCTTGGTATCAGCGTTTGATACAAAGTCTAAGGGACCTTTAATTGATACTTGCAATTTTTCAACTTCTCCAAAATCTCTTATTAAAGTCTTCGAAGCTTTTTCACAAGCTTTTATCATTATGTTTAGATTTGCAGAGATAGAATTCATTTTAGATATTATATTTTTTTTATGTACTCGATGGTTCTGGTATCAACAATTATTTTATCTTCACTTTCTATAAATGGTGGAACTTGAATATTTATTCCATTATCTAGAGTTGCTGGTTTATATGATGATGATACAGTTTGACCTTTTAATGCCACGTCAGTAGTTTTAACTTTACAGGTAACTTGGTTGGGCATCTCAACTGATAAAGGGTTTTCATTATAAAAGCTTATATCAACTTCTAAATTTTCTGTAAGTAATTTTCCTTTTTTTCCAATAATATTTTTTTTAATGTTTATTTGTTCAAAAGTTTTTGGATTTATAAAATAATAATCGTCTTCGTCTTCATATAAATAGTTAAACTTAATTTCATCTAGTGATGCTTTTTCTACTGTATCACTTGATCTAAATCTTTCATTAAGTTTAGTATTTCTGTTTACATTTTTCATTTCTACTTGAGCGAACGCGCCACCTTTTCCAGGTTTTACATGTTGAGTTTTTAATACTTGCCACAAATCATTTTTGTGTTCAATTAACATTCCTACTCTAATTTCATTGCCTGATATTTTCATTTTAATTTTTTAATAGCTTCTAACGGTTTATATATTTTATTATTCCAAACGTAGCTTGAAATAGCTAAAAAGTTTGCTTTATTCAATAAAAGTTTTTTATAATTTTCAAATTTTATACCTCCAATTGCTACTATTGGAATATTGGTTGTTTTTTTTGCCCAATTTAAAATTTTTATACTTGCTTTGTATTTAACTTTTTTAGTTTTTGTAGGAAAAAAAGCACCTAAGGCAATGTAGCTAGCTTTGTTTTTAATTCCTTTTTTAATTAGTCGCTTAGAATTATAGCAGGAAATGCCAATAATTTTATTTTTTAATATTTGTTTGGCACTATTAAAATCCATATCTTTTTGCCCTAAATGGCAACCATCAGCCATTAATTTTTTTGCAAGCAAAGGATTGTCATTTACAATAAATTTTACTTTATTTTTTTTACAAATTTTAAGTATTTTTTTTCCTATGGAAATCTTCTTTTTTAAACTTTGTTTTTTTAATCTTAATTGAAAAAAGCTAATTTTTTTTGTTTTGAATATTTTTCTCAAATTTGAATAAAAGAATAACCCATCTTTTATTTTGTTAGGTGAAATTAAATAAATAAATTTTTTACTGAGTCTAGATTTTTTCAATCTCTTCTGTCCATTTTCCTTGAGCGGCAAGAGAATTCATATTCGCTCTATGGTTAAAGATCTTCTGGGTTTCTTCTATATTTTTTAAGTTCTTTGACCAAAATTTTAACGCACTTTGTTGTAAAGCTCTTCCATAAGAATAGGTCATTATAAAATTTGTATTATTGTGAACGTTTATTAGGTTTAAATTTTTTGTGGCATCACGTTCAGATTGACCTCCAGATAAAAATGCAATTCCCGGAACTTCTTTTGGTACTGATTCTCCAAGACATTTTATTGTCATTTCCGCAATTTCTTCATTATCAATTTTTTGATCAGAATTTATTCCTGGTAAAACCATATTTGGTTTTAGAATAATTCCATTAAGTTGAATCTTATTAACAATTAATTCTTCAAAACATTTTTTTAAAACTACAGAGGTTTTTTTAAAACATTCTTCTACATTATGATCTCCATCCATTAATACTTCTGGTTCTACAATTGGTACCATTCCAACTTCTTGAACTAAAGCAGCATATCTTGCTAGTGCATGTGCATTAGAATAGATTGCTATTTTACTTGGATATTTTTCAGAAATTATATAAACCGCTCTCCACTTTGTAAATCTAGCGCCAAGTTTGTAATATTCTTTTAAACGTTCTTTTAATCCATCAAGTCCTTCAGTAATTTTTTCATCAGTAGAATTTGATAAGACTTTTACACCAGTATCTACTTTAATACCTGGGACAGCTCCAGTTTCTGAAATTACTTCAGGTATTTTTTTTTTAGAACTAGAAATTTGTTTTATAGTTTCATCATAAAGAATTACTCCACCTATACAATTTTTCATACTTGTTGAGGAAAAAAGAGTTTCTCTAAATAATAATCTATTTTCTGGACTTGATGGAACTTGAACACTTTCCAATCTTTTAGTCATTGTTCCATTACTTTCGTCAGCTGCCAAGATCCCTTTGCCGTTAGAAATTATTTTTAGTGCAATTTTATTTAGTTCTGACATTTGAATTTAATGCTTTTATACCAGGTAAAGTTTTGCCTTCAAGATATTCTAAAAAAGCTCCACCAGCAGTTGAAACAAAAGTGAAAGAGTCTGATTTTTTAAATTTATTTATAGCCGCAACAGTTTCCCCACCTCCTGCTACAGAAAAAATTTTATTTTTTACAGTTTTTTCTGTGATTATTTCCAAAATTTTTTTTGTTCCATTTTCAAAATTTGGATTTTCAAAATATCCAGCAGGACCATTCCATAAAACTGTATTTGAATTATTTATTGTTTCTTTAATAGAATCAATTGTTTTTGGCCCAATATCTAATATCATTTCATCTTCTTGTATATTGTTAATATCTTTGATTTTTCCTATTCCATCCATTGTTTTTGAAACAACAACATCCATTGGGCAGTTAACTTGGCAATTATATGTTTTAGAATTTTCTAATATTTCTCTTATTAAGTTTTCACAGCCATATTCATATATTGATTTTCCTATTTTATAGCCAGTGTGACTTAACATTGTGTTGGCCATTCCCCCAACGATAATTATATTATCGAATCTTTTTATTAAATTTTTAATAATTTTAATTTTAGTCGAAATTTTTGAACCTCCAATTATAAGAGTTATTGGTTTTTTAATTTCTGAAGTTATTCTTTTAAGAGCATTGATTTCTTCGGTAATTTGTAAGCCAAAATAAGAAGGAAGGTGTTTCGTAATTCCTTCAATTGATGCGTGCGCTCTATGAGAAGAAGAAAATGCATCATTGATATATATATCGCCTAAAGTAGAAATTCTCTTTGAAAACTCATCGTTGTTAGTCTCTTCTCCTTCATGAAAACGAATATTTTCCAACATCATAATAGAGCCATTAGAAATTTTATTTATTTCAAAAATGGTATTTTTGGTAATTTTATTTTTATTAAATAAAACCTCTATGTTTAAATATTGTGATAGCTTTTTTGAAATAGGCTCTAAAGACATTTCGTTCACTATTTGGCCTTTAGGACGACCAATATGAGATAATATTATTATTTTAGCTTCTTTTTTAATCAATAATTTGATTGTAGGAAGTATTTTTTCTATTCTTGAAGTTTCTGTTATTGCTCCATTTTTCATTGGAACATTTAAATCAACTCTTAATAATACTTTTTTTCCTTTTAAAATTAAATTTTGATCTAAAATATTATTCATTAAAATTTATATTTTATGAATATATTCTACTAAATCATTCATTCTTGAGGCAAATCCCCATTCGTTGTCGTACCAAGCAGAAATTTTTCCCATATTATCACCAACAACACTGGTTAGAGGCAAATCTACGATTGCTGAATTTGAATTATGATTAAAGTCAATTGATACTAGTCTTTCATTAGTTGTATCTAAAACATTTTTTAATTCTTTTTTTGAAGCTTTGATAAATAATTCGTTAATTTTTTTAATTGATAGTTTATTTTTTGTGTTGAAAACTAAATCTATTAATGAAACATTTGGTGTTGGAACTCTCATTGCATGACCTTCTAGTTTTCCTTTTAATTCAGGTATAATTTCTCCAAGGGCCTTCGAAGCACCGGTGGTAGTTGGAACAATTGATTGTCCCGCTGATCTAGCACGTCTTGGATCTTTATGAGAATTATCTAATAATCTTTGATCTGTCGTATAGGAATGAATTGTGGTCATAAAACCTTTTTCAATTATAAACTCTTTGTTAATTACATATGCAATTAGTGCTAGACAATTTGTAGTACAAGAAGCAGCAGAAATTATTAAATCATTTTTATTTATCGATTTGTGATTTACACCATAAACAATAGTCTTGTCAGCATTTTTGCATGGCGCTGAAACAATCACTTTTTTTGCTCCATTTTTAATATGTTGGATAGATTTTTCTTTTGAGTTATATTTTCCTGTACATTCTAGAACAATATCAACACCATATTTTTTCCAATTAATTTTGTTTAATTCTGTTTCTTGGGAAAATGATATTTTTTTTTTGTTAATTATTAAATTTTTTTCATTAAAATTTATGTTTGCATTAAACCTTCCATGAACAGAGTCATATTTTAATAATAAACAGCTGGTTTCAGAATTAGTTCTATTATTAATATGCTTAATTTCTATATTTTTATTTTTACTTTCAATGAGAGATCTGATTACCATTCGGCCAATTCTGCCTAAACCATTTATTCCAATTTTTATAGTCATATTTATTTATTTAACATTTCTTTGACTTTTTTAGTTATATTTTCACTTGTAAGACCAAAATGCTTATATACATTCTTATAAGGCGCACTTTTGCCAAAATCATCTATACCAAACGCTAATCCTTTTTTACCAATGAATTTTTCCCAATTATTTGTCGCACCTGCTTCAATTGATATTTTAAATTTTGTTTCTTCTAAAATATTTTTTTTATAAGCGTTTGTTTGTTTTTCTAATAATTTTTGGCATGGCACAGATATCACTTTTGAATAGATATTTTCTGTGGCTAATTTATGACTAACTTCATTAGCCAAGTTTACCTCTGAGCCACTAGCAAATATAGTTAACTCCACATTATTATTTGTCCTTGATATCTCGTAAGCACCATAAGAGCATTTATTCTCTTTTATGAATTTTTTACGAACCGGTTCAAGTTTTTGTCTAGTTAAAGCAAGCACACTTGGCGAACTTAAATTTTCTAAGGCTAGTTGCCAACATTCCAAAGTTTCTGTTTCGTCTGCAGGCCTAAAAACATTTAAGTTAGGCACTGATCTTAAGCTTGATAATTGTTCTATTGGTTGATGAGTAGGTCCATCTTCACCAAGGCCAATTGAATCATGAGACATTACGTAGATGACTCTTTGTTTCATAAAAGCTGAAAGTCTTATTGATGGTTTACAATAATCGCTAAAAATAAGAAAGGTTCCCCCGTAAGGTATTAATCCGCTATGCAAAGCAAGACCATTCATAATTCCACACATTGCATGTTCTCTTACACCATAATGGATATAATTACCTTTGAAGTCTCCAGGTTTAATTATCGTATGATTTTTTGTTTTTGTATTATTTGACCCGGATAGATCTGCAGAACCTCCTATAAGAGAATTATTTACTTTTGTTAAATTTGCTAAAATTTTTTCTGAAGATTTTCTTGTAGCAATTGTTTCTAAATTTTTAATTATATTTTGTTTTTGGATTTCAAAAACTCTTTTAAATTTATTTGAAAAAGTTTTTTCTACAAGTTTCTTTTTTTTATTATAATATTTTGTCCATTTTAATTCTTCCTTAATGCCCTTAAGACCAATTTCTTTCCATTCTCTCAAAATTTTTTGTGGCATTTTAAAAGGCTCATGATTCCATTTTAGTTTTTTTCTAACTAAGTTTATTTCATCTTTTCCCAAAGGACTTCCATGGGCCGAAGCTGTTCCAGATTTATTTGGAGATCCATAACCTATAGTAGTTTTGCAAGAGATTGTTGTAGGTCGTTTTGCCTTTTGAGCTTTTTTTAAAGCATTATAAATTTGTTTTTCATTATGACCGTCAACCTCTAAATAGTCCCATCCATAACTATTGAATCTTTTTTTATAATTATCAGAAACCGAAAGGTTTGTTGGTCCATCAATAGAAATAGAATTATTATCAAATAACATTATAAGATTTTTTAGTCTTAAATGTCCTGCAAGGCTTAATGCTTCATGACTTATTCCTTCCATTAAACATCCATCTCCCGCCAAGACATAGGTTTTGTGGTTTAAAATATTTTTTCCAAATTTTTTTTTTAAAATTTCTTCTGCTAAAGCAAAACCAACTGCGTTTGCAATACCTTGACCGAGTGGCCCAGTAGTTGTTTCAATACCAGTATTTATTTTATATTCAGGATGTCCAGCGCAAATTGAATTTAGTTGGCGAAAGTTTTTAATATCATTTAGGGATATACTTTTGTATCCGGTTAAATATAACAGCGAGTAAAGAAGCATTGATCCATGACCTGCCGATAAAACAAATCTATCTCTGTTAATCCAGTTTGGGTTTTGTGGATTAAACTTAAGGTAGTATTTAAATAGTATAGTGACAACGTCAGCCATTCCCATAGGCATACCAGGATGACCAGAGTTGGCCTTTTGAACAGCGTCAATTGATAAAAATCTAATTGCGTTCGCTAAATCTTTATTTTTCTTGCTCAAATATTATCCTATCTAGACTAAGAAGATTCAATTTTATAATATATATATATGAAAATTGAGAGTGAAAAAGAAAAAAAGCTGGATACTGCATTAAACAAATTAATAACTTTAGATTTAAACACAAATCTCAAAGAAAATTTGGAAAGTTTAGATTTGCAAAAAAATCAATTAAAAATTGAAAAAAAAGAAATTGCCAACAGGTATCAAGAACTTGTTAAGGAACATGAAAAAATTAAAGAAGAACTTTACAATTATAAACAACAAAAAATTAAGGAACAATCTAAAGTTAATGAGTTTTCAGACAAAATAGATGAATTAAATCAGGAAACAGATAGTCTACTTGAGGAAATTGATAAATGGCAAATGTAAATATTAAATTTAATGGAAAAGAATTTCTTTTATCCTGTGACGATGGACAAGAAGAACATCTTGAAGAGCTGTCAGAGCACCTTAATAAAAAGTTTGTAGGTTTAAAAACTTCATTGGGCAACATTGGAGAGAATAAATTATTGCTTATAGCTTCGATTAAGGTGATGGATGAATATTTTGAAACAAAGAAAAAGGTTGAAGAGAAAACAAAGGAGTTAAAAAATTTATCTAATAAATTTAAAGAGTTAAAATCTTTAGTCTATCAATACAAAGATAGTAAAGAAAAAGAAATAGAAGTTTTAAGTAAAAATCAATCAAACTTTAAAGAAGAATTAGAAAAAAATAAAGAATTTTATGAACAAATAATAGATGAAGCAGCTGATAAGATTGAGAGTTTTATTCAAAAAACAAATTCAGGTAATCAGATTCAGTAACAGGTGGTGCTAAAATCTAAAATTAGAAACAAACTTCTAAAAACTAGAAAAAATAGTAATAAAAAAAATATCCAAATTAAATTTGATAAAATTTACAAATTGTTAAAAAAAACAACTAATTTAAGAAATAAAATTGTAGGAGGCTACTATCCAGTAAACTACGAAATTGATGATCTAGATATTCTTAGAAGATTGGAAAAAAAAAAAATTACAATCTCGCTCCCATCAATTAAAAAAAATTATAAAATGAATTTTATTAAATGCTCTTTAAATGCTCCTTTTGTTATTAATCAATATGGAATTCCAGAGCCAAGTTCAGGAACAGTAGTTAATCCTGATATTTTGTTAGTTCCATTAGTCGCATTTGATAGAAATTTAAATCGTTTGGGTTATGGAGCTGGATATTATGATAGAGCTATAGAGTCTTTAAAAAAAAAGAAAAAAATCATTACAATAGGGTTAGCTTTTGATTTTCAAGAATTTAACTCAATACCAACTTCAAAATATGATCAAAAATTAAATTATATTGTAACAAATAAAAATATTTTAAAATGAAAATTCTTTTTTTGGGCGACATAGTAGGTACGTCTGGTTGTGAAGCAGTAAGGAAATTTTTACCTAAAAAAATTGAAGAAAATAAAATTGATTTTGTTATTGTGAATGGAGAAAACGCAGCTAAAAATGGCGTTGGTATTACAGAAGAAATAACCAATAGCCTATTTGATTGTGGAGTTGATGTAATAACAACAGGCAATCATGTTTGGGATCAAAAAGAAACAGCGGAACATATTGAAAGAGAAAATAGACTATTAAGACCAAAAAATTTAATTCAAAACTCACCAGGCAGTGGTTTTGGAATTTATAATACGAAAAGTGGATTAAAAATTGGTGTTCTTAATTTAATGGGAAATATTTTTATGAAAAAATGCGATGATGTTTTTGAGGTAGCGCAAAAATTTATTTCAAATAATAAATTAAAAAAAAATTATGATTTTTTAGTTGTTGATTTTCATGGAGAAATAACAAGTGAAAAAATGGCAATGGGACATTTTTTTGATGGCGAAGCTAGCTTAGTAGTTGGAACACATACTCATGTTCCAACTTCTGATACTATGATTTTAAAAAAAGGAACTGCTTATCAAACAGACGCTGGAATGTGTGGTGACTATAACTCAGTCATAGGAATGAATAAGGATAACTCTATAAAAAAATTTTTAAAAAAAAGCTCGCAAAAACATTATCCAGCAACGGGTGAAGCAAGTTTGTGTGGATCAATTGTTGAATGTAATGTAGAAACTGGACTAGCCATCAATATCAATCAGTTCATATTTGGAGGTGATTTAAAAAATTCACAATAGTTATGGCAGGACATTCTCATTGGGCAGGAATTAAACATAAAAAAGGCAAGGCTGACAAGCAAAGAGCAAATCTTTTTTCCAAACTTTCTCGAGAAATTACAGTTGCAGCAAAATTAGGAGATAAAGAACCAGATATGAATGCAAGGTTGAGATCAGCAATCCAAGCAGCTAGAGCAGCCAACATGCCTAAAGACAACATTGAAAGAGCTATTGATAAATCATCAATTAGTGCCAATGAGAATTTTGAAAATTTAAGGTATGAAGGATTTGGCCCAGATAAAATTGCGGTAATTGTTGAAACCTTAACAGATAATAAAAATAGAACAGCTTCAAATATTAGAACTATTTTTCAAAAGCATGGCGGAAATCTTGGTACACAAGGTTCTGCGTCTCATAATTTTAATCAACTTGGTGTTATAAAAATCGACAAGAAGGAAATATCTGATGAAAAAATTTTTGAGCTTGCAATTGAGTCTGGTGCAGATGAATGTATTTCAAATGATGATTTTCACGAAATTCATTGTACAAAGGGTGAAATTTATAATGTAAAAAAAAAAATAGAAACAACAATACGAAACTTTATTTCCACAGAAATAGAATGGAAAGCATTAAATAGTGTTGTTGTCAGTAAAGATAAAATAGAAGTTGTAACAGAATTTTTGGAAACTTTAGAAAACGATGACGATGTTCAAAATATTTACACTAACCTGAAGTTTGGTAACAGTTGATGCTTATAATTGGAATTGATCCTGGGATTTCAGGTTCGCTATGTTTTTTTAATGATGGAAAAATAATTGATTTAGTTGAAATGCCAAGTATGGCGGAAGGGAAAAAAAATAAAAAACAAGTTAATGGTGCACAAATTTACAATGAAATTTC
>Ga0207991_1002083_pt1 | contig 11560 bp, 14 predicted proteins | sample ETN07SmetaG_FD_185786 | JGI IMG/M metagenome (GOLD analysis project Ga0207991, IMG submission 185786) | Marine microbial and viral communities from oxygen minimum zone, Eastern Pacific Ocean - ETNP2014F14-07SV275 (SPAdes) (version 2) | ecosystem: Environmental > Aquatic > Marine > Oceanic ... | reverse complement strand
TAGGGATGTTAGTATGCCATCATTCTCAGTTGTGGCTGAAAAAGGATCATGGGTGGCCATGCCTCGCCTTAATTTTGACCATCAAGCAATCATTGGTCATAATGTAAACAAAGCTGTTAGAGATGATCTAATTGTATTATACAATAAACATTGTCAATTATTATATTCGCTTAAATGAAGTCCGCTAATTCTGCTGTTATTTTCGATATGGACGGCGTCATTCTTGATACAGAGCCCCTTTATACCAGGGCTGAAATCCGTTTGTTTGGCGAATATGGTGTTACTATACCCGAAGAAGATTGGTCATTATTTCGAGGGTGTGCCGAACAGGATTTCTTTAATCTCAGCATGAAAAGATACAAAATAACTGAAGATAAAAATATTTTTATGGAAAAAGGCCGAGCGTACGTCCGAGATGAATTTAAGAAAAGTTTGGCCTTCATGCCCGGCTTTCATAAGCTGCATAAAATGGTAAAACAGCATTATCATATTGGATTAGTAACCGCATCTCCCAGGCACAATTTAGACTGGCTGCGCACACTTATCGAATTAGACGATTTATTTGAACATATCATCTCAGGCGACGATACGGATAAGAATAAGCCCCATCCAGAACCATATCTCGCCATGATGAGCCGACTGGATGTTGAACCGAAAAATACCGTCATTATTGAAGATTCTCTCCATGGTGTGCAGTCCGGATTGGCATCTGGAGCATTCGTTATAGCCAAAACAGGATCTGTTCCAGATTCACAACTAACCATTGCCCACCGTATTATTTCTCATTTGAATGAAATTACACATTTTATGATTGAAGAATTATTGCAGGATAAAAAATAATGTTGTAATATACAATAATGAACATTCCAGAACTTCTTACGGATTTAACCATTCATTATAATGCCTTAATACGGCATTACGCTTCCCGATTATCCCTCACTGCTCCACAAGCTTTTCATCTCCTGGCTATTTTAACCGATGGTATTTCTATGTCAGTCCTGGCACATAAACTGGGTTTAGACAACAGCACTCTCACGCGCAATATCCAAAAATTAGAAACATTGGAGCTGGTTCTTCGAAAACAAGATAATTTTGACAAAAGAGTTTTCAGGGTCCATCTTACGAAAAAGGGGCGGGTTATAGTTGAACAATTTGAAAACTTGCTTCTTGATTTGAATTATTCTATGCTAAAGCATATTGATTTAGACGATCAGGAAAATATACCTGAAATGTTAGAAAAGCTTGTATGGGCAATGGATTGTATACGGGAGAAATGAATTTGATAAAGAACAAATATTCTGATTTTGCTTCTCATCTACTTGCGTGGTATGATGGATGTAACTGCAATTTCCCCTGGAGAGATTGCAAGGACCCCTATAAAATTTATTTATCAGAGGTGATGTTACAACAAACGCAAGTTAGTACCGTATTGCCTTATTACCAAAAATGGATACAAAAATATCCCACTATACAGTCTGTAGCCAATGCCACACAGGAACAAATACTTAAACAATGGGAGGGATTGGGGTATTATGGTCGTGCCCGAAATTTTCATAAATCCTGTAAAATTATCCTAGATAACATGGGTGGAATTATTTCTTCCAATCCTGAAGAGTTTTCTAAATTGCCTGGGGTGGGACCCTATATTTCAGCGGCGGTAATGTCCATTGCCTTTCAGCACCCCCAGCCTGCTGTGGATGCTAACGCCATTCGAATTGGCGCGCGTATGGAAATGGTTGATTTGCCCTATCCTAAAAATTTAAAGATCATTTCTAATTACTTTGAAAACCATATTCCCATAGAAAGACCTGGTGATTTTAACCAGGCGATAATGGATTTAGGGCGTAAAATTTGCTCAGCAGACAAACCAAAATGCAGGGTCTGTCCTATATCAATAAATTGCAAAGCTCTAGTTAATAATTCTGTTGATAAATACCCAATTAAGCTGAAACGCGCCAAAAAACCACATTACAATATTGCCGTGGGCATCATTTGGAATAAGGGTCAAATATTAATTTCTAAACGACGAGAAAATGGACTGCTTGGTGGTTTGTGGGAATTCCCCGGTGGTAAAATTGAAAAGGGTGAAAATGCCCAGACATGCATTATTCGAGAAGTAAAGGAAGAACTGGGAGTTCTGGTTCAACCCACTTCCTTTCTAAAGCAGATAAAACACGCCTATACCCATTTTTCCATCACAATGGATGCTTATCATTGTGACTACTTACAGGGCACGCCACAAGCTATTGGTTGTGATAATTGGAAATGGATTACTCCAGAGGAAATTAGGCTACTTCCCTTCCCAAAAGCTAATCATAAGCTGTTTGATAAAATAATTGTGAGTGAAAGTATATGCTAAAATATAAATTATTATCATTGGTATTATATCTTAGCGGTCTCGTGGCATTTATATTTATAGCCTTTATTTTAATTTTTTCTGGCTTTATTTTCCTTCCCCTATTTTATGGTTCAGTAAAGATTTGCTGTAGATTAATGATATCCTCCTTGTTGCTATGGCCCAAAATAAAAGGGGAATTTCCAGCAGATGGTACCTATATAATTATGATGAATCATTCCAGCTTTCTTGATGTATTTATTTTCCCCTTAATACCGAAAGGTGCCTGGACAGGCATAACGGCTACTAAAAATTTTAAAATACCCATATTTTCCTCAATTATTAAGCGAATTCAGGCTATTCCCATTGACAGGAAAAACCGTCTGTCTGCCTTTGAAAGTATCAAAAAGGCTGAAGATGTATTAAAGCAGGGTATTCATATTGGCATTCTTCCTGAAGGCACCAGAACATTAGATGGGAAAATGAAGGAATTGAAAAAAGGGGGGTTTCACATGGCAATTAATACCAATACTGCCATTGTACCTGTTGGGGTTTCCGGGGCTTATAATTTTAAACCAAAGGACAGGTGGTGGATGAAACCGGGACCAATATCTATTACTATTGGTTCTCCCACCAATGTGTCAGAATATTCAGATTTGGGAGTTGATGGACTTAAAAATGAAGTTGAAAAAACAATTAAAGAATTATTAGGAGAATCACATGAAGTTAAATGAAATGAATGTTGTAATTACAGGGGCTAATGGTACTGTTGCCTCAGAGTTGATATCTTTTTTTACTAATAGAGCTGCTTTTGTAGTTGGAACCGTAAGGCAGCTTTCGGAAAATGTTGAAAATGAAAATAACTCTGCAATTATTGAAATGGATCCCTTAGAACATTATTCTATTGGTAGTGCCATTGGCTGGATAAATGATGAAGTTGGAAATATCCATGCCTGGCTGAATATTGTGGGTGGATTCACCATGGGAAATCATGTTGAAGAAGGTCATGATGACTGGAACTATATGTATAATACAAATTTTATGACAGCCTTGAATTGTTGTCAACAGATTCTGCCGAAAATGAAGCAAAATGGTTGGGGGAGAATTGTGAATATAGGTGCTCAGGCTGCTGTTAAGGGGATGCCTCTCACTGGACCATATTGTACCAGCAAAACGGCTGTTCACATGCTTACTAAAACCATCGCCCTGGAAAATGGAAATGGTATTACTTGTAATGCCATTTTACCGGGTATTATTGATACTCCTGCTAACAGAAATCAAATGCCTGATGCTGATCACAGCAATTGGGTGAGCCCCAAACAAATAGCTATTAAAATTGAAAGCTTATTAATATCTGATGAAAACGGTTCTTTAATTAATCTTTAGGATGTTTTTTTAGCTTCTCATATACATAGGTGTTCACCATTGTAGCAAGGGGAATGCTGATTAACAACCCTGCCCCAAGTGGAATAATAGAAATCAGTACAATAATAGACATTACCGTTCCCAATAAAAATAATTCCATCACATAGCCTTTGGTTATAGCGGCGCTTTTCTTTACCGCATCAATAATGCCGCATTCCTCATCCACTAAATAATAATCGTAAAATTGGAGTCTTAAAGAAATATATACAAATGGAATAAAAATGATTAGCAAGGGAATTACCATTGATACGCCTTCTAAGGAGTCTATGGTTGGTAACGTACCAAAATCTACTGAAATTGAAGATAACAGAAGTGCAATCCCTGGTGATGCCGCAGCCAATAGAATTAATATAACAAATAGCGATGACATTAAGTAGGGTATCAACAGATTAAACCTGCTAAATAATTGATGGAATTCTCCTTCTTTATTGTGAATTAGGTTCAGGCAAATTCGCAGCATACCCAAATTCAAGCCCATCTGAAATAAATATGCAGCCACTGTAAATAGAATAGACTGAAATGTTACATCTTCAAGCAATCTTTCCTGAATGATGCCTAAAAACAAATTGAGGGCAAATATAAAAACAATTGCCAAAACCAATAATCCCAAATTGGGTTTCAATATATTCCAGGAACTGGTAATTATTTCTCTTTTTGAAAAGTCCATTAAATTTCCTTTTATAGCTGGAATAAAATTAAAATCATTAATGTTAATGATTATACTTTTTTCCAAAGAATTTGCACTCATCACTTGCTGATTGTTCAACATGCTTTTTTACCCGCCAACAAAATATACAAACTGCATTGGCGGAGCAGTTTATTGAAATTATATACCTCACCACCCAATCAATTACCTAACAACTTAGAAAAGTTGTTGAACTTGCCCTTTATTATTTGTGTTTATCTGTGTTCATTTGTGGTTAATTTAAAAAGTAGAACTTTACTTAATATATATACTTATGAAAATACCCTTTACCAAATGCCACGCCAATGGAAATGACTTCATTCTTATATTATCAGAAAACTTTCCTGATATTGATGCCAAAGAATCTATAATTCAACGCTTATGTAACCGCCATACTGGAATTGGTTCTGATGGACTCTTCATCATTTCTCCCTCTGAAAAAAATGATTTTCTGCTTGATTATTATAATTCTGATGGTTCCTGGGAAACTTTCTGTGCCAATGGCTCCCGAGGTGTTTCATTGTTTATGTATCAGTCCGGAAAAGTTGGGCTAAAAATGAAATTTGAAACGGGTGCCGGTGTGCATTGGTCCGAAATAAAAAGTGATACTATGGTGGTTATGAGCATGAGAACACCAGAATATAAATCTGAAGAACTCAATCCTGAAGGATCTGCAGGATTCTTTGTGAATAGCGGCGCTCATCATTTTGTATGTGAGTCAGATAATTTAGAGGAAGAATATGTTCTTAATCTGGGAAGACGAATTCGCCAACATCAACTATTTCAGCCCAAGGGTATTAATGTAAACTTTTATAAATTGGGAAATGACGGTACAGTAGAAATTAGAACCTATGAAAAGGGCGTTGAACAAATGGTGCTCTCCTGTTCTTCAGGTTCAACTGCAGTGGTATTTCACCTGTCTCAAAGTTTTGGATTATCTTCCCCTATAACCACCACCTCCCCCGGTGGAAAACTCCAATTTACCTTTGATAAAAATTGGGAAGACTCTACCTGTGAAGGTCCTGCTGAAATATTATATTCTGGTGAGTTTAATTATTCCCCCTTAGACAATGCATGATATTGGGATACTATTTGATTTAGATGGGGTGATTTATCAGGGTGATTCTCTAATTTCTGGTGCAAAGGAATCTATTAATCTTCTCCGACAAAATAATATCCCCTGCCGTTTTATTACCAATACTACCCGAATGACAAAAAAGAATTTGGTGACAAAACTTCAATCAATGGGTCTAAGCTTAGAAATTAATGAAGTTTTTGCAGCCCCCCATGCTGCTGTGGAATATTGTAAAAGCAAGGGTTATAAAAAAATTGAGCTGGTAGTACCAGATAGGAGCATGGAAGAGGATTTTGCAGATTTTGATTTACATACTGACAATCCACAGGCTATTGTATTGGGAGATATGGGCAATCTGTTTACCTTTGACCTGTTAAATGCTCTATTCAAAAAAATACTCAATGGAGCCGAAATAGTGGCCATGCATAAGAACAAATATTGGCATTCGGGGAATGGTTTAACCTTGGATTTAGGTGCTTTTGTTACCGCACTGGAATTTGCCACAGAAAAAGAGGCGGTGGTCATTGGCAAGCCCAACCCCCATTTATTTCAGCTAGCAGTGAAGCCCTGGGGGCTATCCTTTCAATCTATTTATATGGTGGGTGATGATATCAGGGGCGATATTGGCGGAGCTAATAATGTGGGTATGCAGTCCATTTTGGTTAAGACTGGAAAATATAGGGAAGAAAGTCTCAAGCGCTCTGAAATTACACCAGATTTTATTATCAATTCTGTGGCTGATTTGCCGGAACTATTGCAATTAAACTGAATCTGATAGGTGAACAAGCGCCGATTCGCTTGCTTTATAAAGATCCTCTTTCTCAATATTTTTTAAACCCTGCAGCACCTCAACCTTCTCGCCCAAGGAAATGGTTACAAAGGGTATAGATAACAACTCAAGTGTGTCTTGTAAAGTATAAGCTGATTTTTGCCATGGTCCCGGGAAAAGGAGCAGTCCGCAAAATTTATTTCGCTGCCTTTGCACAATAGTGACTGCCCTGGCTTCATCATTTGTTTGAACAATCTTCAGCTTCAACTCTAACCTGCTTGCCACTTTGCGTAAATTTTTGTTTAGTTTGTCTAAAGTAATATTTGGACTGGCTTCTATTTTTCTATGTCCCAATAAATTCATATTAGGTCCATGAATAATAAGAATGTTTTTCTGAGTTGGTTTTTGAGTCATGATAATGATTTTTTCCGGTACATATTTACAATTTTTTCATGGCAGGGAAAAGCCAGTTTTGGCAGTTCGTCAAAAGGGAACAAAATTGCTTCTTCAGCATCATCCCCTGCTTTAAGTGTGGACCAATCTTCAATTTGTACTTCCATCCCCATCAATAAAATATCTCCAAAGACGGTATTAAAATGACTGCATGTTCCCAGAAAATTACTCACACTTCCCTGTAAGTTGGTTTCTTCTAACAATTCTCTTTGTGCACCCATTTCAGGCGTCTCCCCTCTTTCAATAAATCCCCCCGGCAAACCCCACATTCCCTTTCCAGGATCAACAGCCCTTTTCACTAACAGCAATTGATTCTGATGCATACAAATTAAAGTCGCTGTTGGTTTTGGATTTTCATAATGGATGGTGCTGCACTGTGAACAAAAATATCGTTTATTGCCATCTTTTTCTCCAAACTGGTTTTTTTCGCCGCAATTTGAGCAGAATTCTAAGTATCCCATAATTGAAATATAAGGCAGATTTCATCATTGTATAAAGATAGATAAAAATGCTAATATTCACGCCTTATGGATAAACCAAAAACCATACTTGCTGTAGGCTCTATAGCGCTTGATACACTTGAAACTCCAAATGGGACTCGACAAAATATTTTGGGCGGATCAGCAACTTATTTCTCAATTTCTGCAGGATTGCTGGCTCCTGTAAAATTGGTGGGGGTCGTGGGTAATGATTATCCCGAAGAAGGCTGGCAGTTATTTCAATCGCGGAATATAAATACTGATAATATCTTGGTTGAAAATGGTTCGACCTTTCGCTGGGGAGGCAAATACAGTAATGATTATTCTACGCGGGATACCCTCTTTACAGAACTGGGCGTGTTTGAGAATTTCTCACCCACCATTCAGGAAGCCGATCGTTTATCTCCACTTGTCTTTTTAGGAAATATCCACCCGGATTTACAATCTTCTGTAGCAAAATTAACTCCTTCCGCAGAATATATTGTAACCGATACAATGAATTTATGGATTGATCTTTTCCCTGAAAAATTAAAAGAAGTGTTGAAACTCTCGACAATATTGCTAATAAACCACGAGGAAGCTGAACAATATACTGGACAGTCTGAAATTTCCAATGCAGCCAGCGAATTATTATCTGCAGGACCAGAGATTGTGGTAATTAAAAAAGGCGCAGATGGTGCTTGTCTCGCCCAGGGAGAAAGCCGCCATTCAGTTCCTGTTTTCCCTATTAATCAAGTGATTGATCCAACTGGCGCTGGTGATTCTTTTGCCGGCGGTTTTATGGGCTATCTCTCTCAAGCCGGTCAACCTGATTTTCTAGAGGCAGTTATAGTTGGCTCTGCTATGGCTTCATTTTGTATTGAAGGATTTGGCGTTGAATCTCTCTTACAAGCCACGCCAACATTGCTTGCACACAGGGTAGAAACAATTAAAAATTCCATGGTGGAAAAGGTATAATTATTGATGTCTGTCTCTTCCCCAATATCTTCAGAATTTGAGGTGGTGAAAAATGAATATTCTGATAGAGATTATGATGTAAAAATATCAATCCCTGAATTTACCTGTGTTTGCCCCAGGACAGGTCAGCCTGATTTTGCTACAATTGAAATTAATTACATCCCTGATAAATTAATTGTGGAGTTGAAATCTCTTAAATTATATATCCAGCAATTTCGTAATCTGGGAATTTTTCATGAAAATGTAACCAATAAGATATTAGATGATTTTCGTAGGGCCTGTAAACCACGAAAAATTGATGTAATTGGCTGCTTTAATCCCCGGGGCGGAATAAGTACTGTAGTTGAGGCACATTGGCAAGAATAAATTGTTTATTAAATGCATAAAATGTTATTAAATTTCTAGGCTGTAATCGTTTAAAAAAGGACTGAATATGAAGGTCACAATAAAATATACCAATCGAAAACGAAAAAATAAACACGGATTTAAAAAGCGGATGAGCACTAAGGCTGGGCGTGCGTTGCTGGCTCGGCGGCGTAAAAAGGGTCGGAAGACAATATCTGCTTAATTGAAACATTCGCTTTCTTCATCAGCGTTTTCCAAAATAATGAAAGCCTCACAATCCCTGTATTTCAGGGATTTATCATTTAAATATAGCAAAAGCTCCCGGCCTGAAATGGGGCTTATTGTATCCAAAAAATATGGGAATGCTGTACAACGTAATCTCTTTAAGCGGCGCTGTAGGTCCATATTTAAATCTATAATTGTTGATAGGGCTATAGGCTGCGCATTGGTTGTACGCCCCAAAAAGCGGGGTGTGACCTACATTTCTATTAAAGAATCCTTTAATTCCATTTATGATAAACTCTCTAATTAAAAAACTTTTCATCCTCCTTATAAAAATTTATAAGATAGTGATTTCCGGATTTCTGCCTGATGCTTGTCGTTTTACACCCTCTTGTTCTACTTATACGATTGAAGCCCTGGAAAAGCACGGGGTAATCAGTGGGGGGTGGCTGGCAATAAAGCGTATTAGCAAATGCCATCCCCTTTATAAAACAACAGGTTATGACCCCGTACCATGAATGATACCCTTCGATATATTATCGCTGGCGCTTTAATTTTCTTAATTATTATCCTACAGCCCGTTTATCTGGAATGGTTAGGCTATGATGCAAGTCCCGCTTCAAATGAAAGCTCTGGGGTTGTGGATTCTGAAAATATAAACTTTCCTGTGCCAGGAAAAAGCGCTAAACCTTCCTTCGAAACAAAGCCGGGCGAAATGGCTGCAAATGTTTATAGCAAAGAATCATTTATTACCATTGTAACGCCTATGTATACAGCCACGCTTACCAATAACTCCGGCGGAAGTTTTGTAAATTATTTTTTAACTGGTGAAAATTCAGATAAATTAAAATACCTTGGAGGTTATGATGACGGGGGATTGTTTCAACCTGATATTCCTGTATCATTAATTATAAACTCTGAAGAGAATTGTATGCCCTGCCTGGCAGATTATGATGACAATGATGATAGATACAATTTTTTAAACCAACCCTTTACCTTATTAAACTTTTCAAACCAGCGAGACACTATTTATCTTGATTATGGCTCTGTTGAGCTGAAATATGCCCTGCAGGATGCCAGTGGTAGAACAATTATTAACAAAACGGTTTCTTTTTCCGCAGATAAATATATCAATGAACATTTATATGAAATTAACTATGACATTTTGGAGGGCTCCAACAATCTTGAGTTGCTCTGGTATGGTGGACTGCGCCCTACAGAAGAAAAGGAAGATGAAGATGTAACCTATGGATCTGGAATTATCAGCCAGGCTGGTGAAATTGAAGATATGCAATCTACAGACCCTGAGGAAATTATAACTAGAGAGGTCTATAAAGGGCAAACTGATTGGGTTGCGATTCGAACAAAATATTTTATGTCGGCCATCATAGCTGAAAATTCGGGGAAATACGCCACCCTGTCAGGGTATAATACTGAATTTGGACACCGAAAACATACTCCTCTATATCATGCATCCATTGGTTATCCCCTGGATGTATCAACAATCTCATCCAGTATTTATTTAGGTCCCCTTGATGTTGATTTTTTATCTCAAACTGGCGCTACTCTAGAAGCTTCCATGAATTGGGGTTTTGCTCCAATTCGCCCAATTAGTAAGGGTGTTTTGTGGGTTTTGAAATTTATGCACAATAAGTTGAACCTGAATTATGGTCTCGTGTTGTTGTTGTTTGCACTTTTGGTTAGACTTATTACAGGTCCCCTTACAAAAAAGAGTTATGAATCCAGTCAAAACATGCAAAAGATTCAACCTGAGATTAAAAAAGTCCAGGCGAAATATAAAGGTGACCCCCAACGTCTTAATAAAGAGACTATGGCCTTATATAAAAAACACAAGGTCAATCCTTTAGGGGGATGTCTTCCCATCATGCTTCAGATGCCTTTATTATGGGCTTTGTTCATGGTTTTTCGCACCACCATTGAGTTTCGTGGCGCACCATTTATGCTGTGGATATCTGATCTTTCCAAGCCGGATGTAGTCTTTACTCTCCCCTTTTCTATTCCTATTTATGGTGACGGTGTAGCTATACTGCCCCTCCTCATGGGTGCCACTCTTATGCTTACTATGCGCATGTCCTCTGCCACTATGGATAAAAGCCAAAAGCCTGTTATGTATTTTATGAACGGGTTTTTCATACTGCTTTTTAATACATTTCCTTCTGGACTGAATTTGTATTATACAACTTATAATATGTTGAGTTTCTTCCAACAACGCAGCATTAAGAATAAGCTTGCTAATCAATAATAAATTACAAGTGAAATGTTTCCCTATGATCAAGAAAACATTGTAGCAATTGCCACCCCTCCGGGTACTGGTGCACTGGCGGTGGTACGGCTTTCTGGAAAAGATTTAAAACCGCTATATAAAGAATTCACCCACAAACAACCTAAAAACAGGTTCGCATTGTTTACCAAGCTCTATCATCCAAAAAATAATCATATTCTTGATGAGGTGGTTGTAACCTATTTTGAATCTCCAGGCAGCTATACCGGCGAAGATATAATTGAAATTTCCTGTCACGGGGGAACTGCAGTTAAAAATTTAATTTTGCAGGCAGCCATTGATGGGGGAGCAAGACTGGCGCACCCAGGTGAATTTTCATATCGTTCATATTTAAATGGAAAAATGGATTTGCTTCAAGCTGAAGCAGTATCTGCAATAATTTCATCAAAAGCTTCCCGTTCAGCAGAATTAAGTCTCTATCATTTAGAGGGGAAGGTGTCAAAAATGCTTGGAGAGATCAAATCTAAGATAATAGATGTCCTCTCAATTATAGAAAATGAATTAAACTTTTCG
>Ga0207991_1002074_pt1 | contig 11598 bp, 8 predicted proteins | sample ETN07SmetaG_FD_185786 | JGI IMG/M metagenome (GOLD analysis project Ga0207991, IMG submission 185786) | Marine microbial and viral communities from oxygen minimum zone, Eastern Pacific Ocean - ETNP2014F14-07SV275 (SPAdes) (version 2) | ecosystem: Environmental > Aquatic > Marine > Oceanic ... | reverse complement strand
AGTGTCAAACGTGCGAATAGAATCAATTTCTTGGTCGAACAAATCAAGTCGGTAAGGCGACTTTGCCCCCATTGGGTAAAGATCAATCAGCGACCCTTTAACACTAAATTCACCATGCTCCATAACAGTGGTCACACGGTTATAGCCAATTTTTAGTAATTTTTCAGCAAAGCTGTGAGTGTCGATTACATCACCTTTTTGCAAACTAAAACTGTATTTTTGGCTAAATTCTAATGGACACAATTGTTGAGACAAAGACTCTAAAGTGGTAATTACAATGCCTTTTGTTAGGCTTGGTAATTTGGCGAGTGTGCTGAGTCGACTCGAGGTGATGTCTGGATGTGGGGAAAAATGATCAAAGGCTAAGACTTCCCAGTTATCAAACCGTAGAATATCAAGATCATCATTGTAAAAATTAAGCGACTTAATCAAGTGGTCAAAATGCACAATATCATTAGCAATAACCAAAATCACTTGATCTTGCGCTTTGGCAAATTCGATCAGTGCGAGTGCTTGTGCACTACCGTAGAGCGAGCCCCAATAGAATTTTTGTCCAGATTTAAACGGTGCAGAATCCTGCAGATAGAGTTGTGGCATTACTAATTTGTTAGGATATCCACACCTTCATTTTCCAACATTTTGACAAGTTGAATCAGTGGTAAGCCAATTAGTGTATTTGGATCATTTCCCTCTAAGCGTTCAAAAAGACTAATACCTAATGCTTCAGATTTAAAACTACCTGCACAGTTATAAGGCTGTTCTTTTTTTAGATAGCGATCAATTTGTTTGTCGTTTAAAACTTTAAAGATCACTTTAAACGTTTCAACAATTGTTTGACTATTGTTGGTATTTGTATTTAAAAGCGTCAAACTAGTGACGAATGTCACCGTATTTCCAGAACTTTGCTGAAGTTGCTTAATGGCATTTTCATGCGACTGTGGCTTGGTTAATATCTCGTCATCAACTTGCGTGCCACTACCCAGTGTCGCTACTTGGTCTGAGGCGATGATCAGCCCACTTTGTGTTTTGGCAACTTCAACTGATTTTTCTTCAGCTAGGCGATATACCAGTTGTTCTGGTGTTTCACCATCTTTTCTGGATTCATCAATATCTGGCGCAACTGTTGAAAATTCTAGACCAAGCTTGGTGAGTAGCTCTTTTCGAAAAGGTGAAGATGAGGCAAGAATTAATGACACGAGTGATTCCGGTATTTGTAAAATAGATTCATTTTACTTTATTCGAACTTCTTCTATGAGATTATCAATTATTGTAGCAATGGACGACAATCAGCTGATTGGCAAAGACAATGCTTTGCCTTGGCACTTGCCTGCTGACTTGGGTTATTTTAAAAAAACCACAACGGGAAAAACCGTACTCATGGGTCGTAAAACCCATGAGTCAATTGGCCGGCCACTGCCGAATCGCCGTAATGTGGTGGTCAGTCGTAATACCGATTTTGAGGCAGAAGGCTGTGAGGTGGTGGGTAGTATTGAAGCCGCACTAAAGTTAGCTAAAGACGATGATGAGGTGATGGTGATGGGCGGCGCTTCATTTTATGAACAAATGCTACCAAGTGCTGATAGACTCTACATTACTCAAATCGAAGGTGAGTATGAAGGCGATGCACACTTCCCTAAATTTGATCGATCTGAATTTAGTGAAATTAGCCGAGAATCACACAACCCTGATGAAAAAAATAAGCATACTTATCATTTCACTATTTTAGAAAGGAATTAATCATGTTAAAAATTACAATTTTATCGTTATCTATGTTGTTACTCTCTAGCTGTGTACTCACCAAAGTAGTGACTGTGCCAATGCGTGTAGGTGGGGCGATTATCTCGGTGATACCAGGTGTAGGCGAAAGTATTGATGCCGCTATTGACGAAACAGCTGATGTGATTGATGCTATTCCAATTTAGCGTAAACTGTTTTAAAAAAGAGGGTTAAATTAATGAAAGCTAGCTCAATATTTTTCGCCGTTTTTGCAGCTATTACCGCGGCTATTTTTATCTTTGCGCCAGATCGACTACCCTCAGGTGTTGGTATTACACCGGTGCCAATCGAGGCTTACGCAAGACCCTCTATTTTTGGCCAAGGACAAGTTGCCGGGCTAAAAAATTCAACAGGAAAAACACTGCACAATGTCAAAATTAGTTTATTTGAAGCAGACGGGAAGATGATTAAGGGTGCTATACGCGAACAATGGCCACCAGGTGAATCAATGGAACTAGGCTGGCTAGAAGGTTGGAAAATCAATAAAGGCACTCGACTTAAAGCCAGTGCCTCCGGTTATTTTCCAAAGAGCTGGCAATACTAATTATCGTTAATAAAGCTACTTTGCATTTTGTTGTAAAACACGCTTAAAGTCTTTTGGCATAACTTTGATAAAGTGTTTAAGCTCATCGTTCCAGTTATCGACAATACGCCGTGCCACAGCAGAGCCTGTAAATTTCGCATGGTTTGACACATATTGATAAAGCTCTTTTTGTGCTTCATCATCCATTGGGTCGAGATCTACCATGATTGGATTGACCATTGCTTCAAAGGTACTGTGTGGATTATAAATGTAAGCAATACCACCACTCATGCCAGCACCAAAGTTACGACCCACTTCGCCTAAGATAATCGCACGACCACCGGTCATATACTCACAACCGTGATCGCCCACACCCTCAACCACCGCCACTACGCCTGAGTTACGCACACAGAAACGTTCTGCTACACGACCTGAGAGGTACATTTCGCCACCGGTTGAGCCATAGCCACAAACGTTACCAGCAATGATTTGTTCTTCTGCTTTAAAGGTAGAATTTTTTGGTGGATAAACAATCACACGACCACCAGACAAGCCTTTGCCAACGTAATCGTTAGCATCGCCTTCAACCTCGAGCGTAATACCTTGTGCTAAGAATGCACCTAAGGATTGACCAGCAGAACCTTTGAAATTAATGTGGATCGAGCCTTCATCTAAATTGTTACCACCACGGGTTTTAACCACGTGTGAAGACAGCATCGCACCAACCGCGCGATCAACATTGGTAATGATGGAATCAAACTGTATCGATTCGTTACCTTCGATAGCAGCTTTTGATTGTTCGATTAAGCTGTTGTCGATTTGTAATTCTAATTGGTGATCTTGCAAAATACTTTGATAAGTACCGGTGTCTGCATTTGGTTTATTTGCAGGTGTTAATAAAGCATCTAAATTGATTGAACCCTGTTTCCAATGGTCAATGGCTTTGTCCATTTCTAGCATATCAACACGACCAATCATTTCGTTGACTGTTTTAAAGCCAAGCTGGGCCATGATTAAACGTAATTCTTCAGCGACCATGAACAAGTAGTTCACTACATGTTCTGGCTTGCCGGTAAACTTTTTACGCAGTTCTTTGTCTTGTGTGGCAATGCCTACTGGGCAAGTATTAAGGTGACATTTACGCATCATGATACAACCCATGGTCACAAGTGGTGCGGTTGAGAAACCGAATTCTTCAGCACCGAGTAAAACACCAATCGCCACATCGCGGCCAGTTTTTAATTGACCATCTGTTTGAATCACCACGCGTGAGCGCAGATCATTCATGACTAAAGTTTGGTGAGTTTCTGCCAAGCCTAGTTCCCACGGCAAACCTGCATGTTTGATTGAAGTTAATGGTGAAGCACCAGTACCACCATCATGACCTGCAATTACAATATGATCAGACTTGGCTTTAGTTACACCAGCAGCAATCGTACCAACACCAACTTCTGCCACGAGTTTTACACTGATGCGAGCGGCAGGGTTTGAGCGTTTAAGGTCAAAAATTAGTTGTGATAAATCTTCAATAGAATAAATATCATGGTGAGGTGGTGGTGAGATTAAACCAACCCCAGGCGTTGAGTGGCGAATTTTAGCAATACCTTCATCAACTTTAGTACCTGGTAATTCACCACCTTCACCCGGCTTAGCACCTTGCGATACTTTAATTTGAATTTCGTCTGCGTTGTTAAGGTAATCAATAGTAACACCAAAACGTCCTGAAGCAACTTGTTTGATGGCACTTCGACGTGAATCACCATTCGCATCTGGGGTCCAACGCTTAGCGTCTTCACCGCCTTCACCGGTATTTGATTTACCACCTAAGCGGTTCATGGCAATGGCTAGAGATTCATGTGATTCTGCAGAAATCGAACCAAAACTCATTGCACCGGTGGCAAAGCGTTTGACGATTTCTTTAACGTCTTCAACTTCATCAACTGAAATTGGGTTGCCTTGTTTAAAAGACATTAAGCCACGCAGTGTGCAGTTGCGTGTACCTTCTTCGTTAGAGCGTTTAGAAAACGCCCAATAAGCCTCTTTGTCATTGTTGCGAGCAGCGAGCTGTAAGTTGGCAATGGTTTGCGGCTCCCACATGTGTTTTTCACCGCCACTACGCCAATGATAATGGCCTAAGTTGTCTAAATCATTGGACTGATAGGCATGGTGATGTCGTTTTTCAACCTCTGACTGTAAGACATCAAAGCCCACACCCTTAATACGTGATGCAGTCTCAAAGAAACATTTGTCCATGACTTCTGGCGCCAGACCAACCGCTTCAAAAATTTGTGCACCTTTGTATGACTCTAGCGTAGAAATACCCATCTTCGCCATGACTTTAAGCATGCCTTTGCCTACACCTTTACGATAAGCCTTAATAATAGCTGCATCACTTTCTATGTCAATCATCTCATCACGACGTGCTTGCCATAATGCTTCGAACGCTAAATAAGGGTTGATTGCATCTACACCAAAACCCGTTAATAAACAGAAGTGATGTACTTCGCGAGCTTCGCCTGTCTCTACAATAATGCCCACCTGGGTACGTTCATGGTTGGCGATTAAATAGCGATGCAATGCTGAAGAGGCCAATAATGTACTGATAGCAGCGCGGTTTTTACCGATATTACGATCAGATAAAATCACTAAAGAATGACCATCCTTAATTGCTTGCGAGCCTTGTTGGCAAATATCTTCTAATAGTTCTGAGACTTTTCTACCTTTATTGATGTCATAAGTGATATCAATGGTTTTGGAGGTCCAGCCTCGGTGGTTGCAGTGACGAAGCGCTGCGGTTTCTTCATTGGTTAAGATTGGATGGTCAATAACCAAACGATGTGCGTTTTCTGCTTTGTTGCTAAGTAAGTTACCTTCAGGGCCAATAGAGCAACGCAATGACATTACCACCTCTTCACGAATTGAATCAATGGGTGGATTGGTTACTTGTGCAAATAGTTGCTTGAAGTAGTCATAAATAACACGAGACTGATCAGACAAGCATGCTAAGGCTGAGTCGTTACCCATTGATCCTACCGGGTCACGCAATTCGCTGACCAAGGGTAGGAGCATAAACTGTAAGGTTTCAGTGTGGTAGCCAAAAGCTTTTAAACGATGAATGAGTGATTCTGGATGGAAGCCGTGTGCTTCTTGTTCACATTGCAATTCTGATAAGTGAATTTGTTGGTCATTGAGCCAATCTTGGTAAGGGTTTTGTGCAGCGAATTCAGCTTTAATGGCTTCGTCGTCCACCAACTCACCCTTGTCGAAATCAACCAAGAACATCTTGCCTGGGCGTAATCTGCCTTTGGTTTTAACGTTGTCAGTTTCGACATCTACCACGCCCACTTCAGAAGCCATAATCACCCGGTCATCATGTGTTAGGTAAAAACGTGAAGGGCGCAAACCGTTACGATCGAGTACCGCACCAATATAGTGGCCATCGGTAAAGGCGATAGAGGCAGGGCCATCCCACGGCTCCATCACATTTGAGAAATATTCATAAAATGCTTTTTTCTCATCACTCATGTTGTCGTCATTTTGCCAAGCTTCGGGCACCATCATCAGCACTGCTTCTTGTAGGGTGCGACCGTTCATCATTAAGAATTCTAAAACGTTGTCAAAACTACCTGAATCCGATACCTCAGTTTCAATTACTGGTAGCGTTTTAGATAAGTTGTCTTTAAATAATTCGCTTTCTAATACACCTTCTCGAGCGCGCATCCAGTTGTAGTTACCTTGGCGAGTGTTAATTTCACCATTGTGTGACATGTAACGACATGGTTGAGCTCGATCCCAAGATGGGAATGTGTTGGTCGAAAAACGCGAATGCACCATGGCCAAATAAGTGGCGTATTCAGGGTTTGATAAATCAGTAAAAAAATCAAGTACTTGCGATCCCATCAACATGCCTTTGTAGATAATGACAGTGGTTGATAAACTACAAACATAGAATAATAATGCTTGAGATAAGGATTCATCGGTACGAATAGCATTTGATGCGTACTTTCTAATAACGAACAAGGCGCGCTCAAATGCTTTGTTATCAATACTGTCTGCACTGGCAATAATAAGTTGCTTAATAATTGGCTGAGAGGCTCTTGCCGTATCTCCAACATCAGCTTTATCGGCATCAATTGGCACATCGCGCCAACCCACCAATGTTTGGCCTTCGTCTTCGATGGCTTTTTCTAGTACGCTTACGCAATGCGCTCTTTCGCTATCATCTTGTGGCAAAAAGATATTACCAATACCATAACTACCTGGCACTACATCAACATCAAAATCTGCTTTGATTTTTTTGACAAAAAATGCATGAGGAATATCCGTTAGAATGCCTGCACCATCACCCGTGTTAGATTCACAACCACAACCACCACGGTGATCCATGCGCGTTAGCATTTCTAATGCATCGGTGGTAATTTGATGTGAGGGCTTGCCTTTAATATGTGCAATAAAGCCGACACCACAGTTCTCCTTCTCGTTGTTTGGATGGTAAAGACCGTGAGGTTTAGGTAGGTGTAATAATTGCTCTTTCATGTGGGTATTGCTTCAAATAAAAATCGAAAAAAATCCTCTAAATTATATCGTAAAAGATCCAACTAAATATCCTCAAATACGTGACGTTAGTAGTGTTTTTGCGAATAATTTTCGGGTAGAATATTTTTTAATTTTTTAATCTTATTTTCAAATCGATGTTAGCTGTTATTTCCCCATCTAAAACGCAAGATTTTGAACCGGCACAGATCAGCGTATTCACGCAAACACGCCAAATTGAACAATCCCAAGTTTTGGTTGATTTACTTAAGGACAAAACACAGGATGATATTGCAAGCTTGATGTCAATCAGCGATAAATTATCCAAGTTAAATTTTGATCGTTTTCAAACTTTTAGCACACCTTTCACACTGAGTAATGCCAAACAAGCGCTGTTAGCATTTAAGGGCGATGTTTACAACGGCATCGATGCACCGAGTTTGTCATTGGATGATTTTGAATTTGCGCAAGGTCATTTGCGCATGTTGTCTGGCTTATATGGCGTTATCAGACCACTTGATTTAATACAGCCTTACCGTTTAGAAATGGGAACCAAGCTCAAAAATAGTCAAGGAAAAAATCTGTATGAATTTTGGGGTGATCAGATCTCACAAGTGCTGAATGAAGATGAGTCTGAAGTGATTATTAACCTAGCGTCTAATGAATATTTTAAAGGCATTGATAAAAATTCAATCAACGCTAAGATTATTAATATTGCCTTTAAAGAACGTAAAAATGATGTCTATAAAATTATCGGTATTTACGCAAAACGCGCGCGCGGTTTGATGGTGAACTATATGATCAAAAATAGATTAACCGAGCCAGAATCACTCAAAGATTTTAATGTTGAAGGCTATCAATTTAGGCAAGCCATGTCTGATGATTTAACATGGGTTTTTACTCGCGATTAAGCGCATATTCCTGATCAATTTTGTGTGCTTTGTGCAGAAAATGCAAAGTTCTACTGGTCGATGACGTGATGACGCTGGATAGAGTCAAATCTAGGTTTAATTAAAAGGCGCTCACCCCAGCAATACCTTGAGCGCCAATTTTTAATGTTTTGTCTAAATCCTCTAGACCCATACCACCCAAGAAATACACGGGAATATTAATTTTATTCACCGCTTCTTGGGCGGCGTCCCAACCTAATGGCACTGTATCGGGGTGAGTTTGCGTGGCTTGCACTGGTGAGATTACGACAAAGTCAGCACCGATTGCTTGCGCTTTGAGCGCCTCGTTTAGATTGTGAGTTGACGCGCCTAGGATTTTGTCATCGGCGCAGGGCCTAGATTTTAGATTAAGCATCTCGTTGGTGGTGATATGCCAGCCATCACAATAAGGCTCGTTAAAACTTTTATCAATAGTGTTAATCAATAACTTGGTGCTATTTTTCTGGCATTTGTTGTGAAGTTCTGTAATAAAGTTATTATCTAGCGTAGTTTTACTTCGAAGCTGGATCAGACTAATGCCTTGTGTTATTTTTTCGTCAAATTTTTTCATCCATGCCTCACTTTGATGATCACTTGATGGGGTGATCCAATATTTGTTTGGCAAAGTGATCGAATCAATAAAGGCTTTCATAGTCGGTAGTAGTTGATAGTTGTGCAAATCTTGTACAGATGCCCAGGCGATTTGTTGCCCCTCTATGCCCGTAGGTGTGTTTAGGTATTGATCGATATTGTAAATGCATAATTCGACTATTCTATCGGCATAGGTGTGCTGCATTGTTTGGTGCAGACTTAAAGCATCAACTTTAATGCCTAGTTCTTCATTAAGCTCTCTGATGATGGTTTGTTCAGTGGTTTCATCGCCCTCTATCTTACCACCAGGTAGCTCCCAAAATCCAGCCATGAACTGGTGATCTTGTCGTTTGGCAATCAGCAATTTCCCAGATTCATTGCGCAAAACACCAACAACTGCCTTGATTATTTTCATTCTAACGACCTAATGGTAAAATACCAATATTTTAGCATTGAGCAAGCATTTGAACTTAGCGGATAAAATTCAAATATTAAAACCACACACTACCTTACTCAAAGGCAATTTAATGGGCATTGAGAAAGAAGGTTTAAGGGTTTCGAGAAAAGGTGGCATTTCCCAAGCACCTCATCCAAAGGCATTTGGTTGTGCGTTGACGCATCCAAACATTACTACTGATTTTTCTGAGTCACTCATTGAGCTGGTTACACCGCCACTAAATAGCGCCGAAGCAGTGCTGTCGTTTTTATCAAAAACCCAGCAATATATGTATCACCACCTACCAAAAGATCAAAGTTTTTGGCCAGCCTCTATGCCCTGTGTGATTCGTGGTGAAACTTATATTCCCATTGCTCAGTATGGCTCAAGTAACCGCGGCATGATGAAAACAGTCTATAGAAAAGGGTTGGCTAATCGTTATGGTAGCGTGATGCAAACCATTGCTGGCATTCATTTTAATTATTCATTTTCAACTGATTTTTTTGAAGCCTATAGAGCTAAAAAAGCACCCAATGCAACGCTGCGAGATTTTACCGATCAGAGCTATATGGGCCTTACTCGTAATGTGGTGCGTTATGGCTGGCTGATTCCATATTTATTTGGTGCATCGTCTGCCGTTTGTAAATCATTTTTGAAAGGCTATCATCAGCACTCGTTGGTTGAATTTAATGACTCTACTTTGTATGAACCGTATGCCACATCACTGCGCATGGGTGATATTGGTTATCAGAATCTACGTGGAGACGAGGCGGGTGTTAAGGCCAACTATAACTCTTTGGGTCATTATATTCACAGTTTGAAAGCTGGTATGCAAACCTCATGCCGTGAATATGAAGCCATTGGGGTCAAAACACAAGGCGAATACCAACAGTTGAACGCCAATATTCTACAAATTGAAAATGAATATTACGCTTCAGTTCGTCCTAAGCCGTTAGTATTAGAAAGTAAAAAACCATTGGATGCTCTGCAAGATCAGGGTATTGGTTATATCGAATTACGTTCACTTGATATTAATCCATTCTTGCCGCTAGGCATTGATCAAACCCAAATTCATTTTTTAGAAGCCTTTATGTTGTTTTGCTTATTAGAAACATCTCCTGCTATTTCGAGTCGTGAACAATTTGACATTGATAATAATGATCATTTGGTCGCGCATGAAGGCCGAAAACCCAATTTAAACTTGATATATAAAGGCCAGACTATTGCGCTGGAGAAGTTAGGCTCAGACGTAATGAATAAAATTTATTTATGTGCCGAATTATTGGGTGAAAAGTATCAGGACGCCGTTAAGCAGATATCAAGACGTATTAGTAATGCAGACCTAACACCTTCAGCGGTGGCACTGAATGAAATGAAAAATCGTAATCAAGGATTTTTTGACTATACTAATACGTTGTCTAAACAACATCGAAGAGAGTTTCTAGAAAAACCCATTGACTCGGATCACTTTAACTATTTAGACCAACAGACCCAAGACTCTTGTGCGCAGCAACTCGAGATAGAACAAGCGGATAATTTAAGCTTCGATGATTATTTAAGCCATTATTTTACTGATGAGTAATACAACAACAATTTGTGCATTAGCGAGCGCTTTAGGGCAAGGTGGTATTGGCGTGGTACGTGTATCAGGGCCACAATCAGGAGAAATATCGCAAAAAATGTTAGGCTATATACCCAAAGCACGTTATGCGCATTATGGCTCGTTTTTTAATCAAGAAGGCGTTGAGATTGACAAGGGCGTGGCTTTATTTTTTCCAGGGCCTAATTCATTTACCGGTGAGGATGTACTTGAGCTCCAAGGCCATGGTGGTATCTTGGTGATGCGTTCTTTGTTAGAATCGGCTATGTCATTAGGCGCAGTTGCCGCAGAGCCAGGTGAATTTTCAAAGCGTGCCTTTCTTAATGGCAAGATGGATCTAGTTCAAGCCGAAGCTGTGGCCGATATTATTGACGCCAGTTCCGAGCAGTCTGCTCGTTCGGCACTCCGGTCTTTATCCGGTGAATTTTCTAAACAGGTGAATGCATTGACCAAAGCATTGATTGATCTACGTGTCTTTGTGGAAGCGACCATTGATTTTTCTGATGAAGAAATTGATTTTTTAGCCTCTGGTGATGTTAAATTAAAAGTAGAACAGATTGAAAGTGACATCCAAAATATTTTAAGTTCTGCTGAACAAGGCGCCATTCTTAGAGAGGGTTTAACTATTGCCATTGCTGGCAAGCCCAACGCTGGCAAGTCATCTTTGCTAAACGCACTAACCCAAGTTCCCAGTGCGATTGTGACAGATATCGCCGGCACTACGCGTGATGTACTAAAGGAAACCATACATGTAAATGGTATGCCACTTAATATTATCGATACTGCGGGCCTACATAATAGTGAAGATAAAGTAGAGCAAGAAGGCATCAAAAGAGCACACTCTGAGATTGAGCGTGCTGATGTGGTTTTGATGGTGTTTGACGCGCAAGATAAAATCCCAGATTTGTCGATTTTGCCAAGTGGTATAGAGGGAAAACCAATTATATTAATTAAGAATAAGGTAGATTTAACGGGTGAATCAGCCGGCATAATGTATAGCGACGAACAAACTCAATTATCACTTTCAGCCAAGCAATCGCAAGGGATTGACTTGCTGAGACAAGAGCTCTCAAGTATTGCTGGTCTAAGTGATACTGGTGAAGGTGTATTGTTAGCCAGAAAGCGTCATATTATCGCTCTAGAATCTGCTCTAGATTCAACCCGTCATGCACTAGATCAGCTTAACAACAGTGCCAGCGAGTTGGTTGCT
>Ga0207991_1002073_pt1 | contig 11602 bp, 9 predicted proteins | sample ETN07SmetaG_FD_185786 | JGI IMG/M metagenome (GOLD analysis project Ga0207991, IMG submission 185786) | Marine microbial and viral communities from oxygen minimum zone, Eastern Pacific Ocean - ETNP2014F14-07SV275 (SPAdes) (version 2) | ecosystem: Environmental > Aquatic > Marine > Oceanic ... | reverse complement strand
AAAAGAACTGGAAATTTATTTGAATAGCCAAGATATTTTTGATTCCACTGCGGCTGTTAAGTATGAATCCGAACAATTTCAGCAACTAGTGGATCAAATGATCACCGAGGACGAACAAGCAATTATTGGACTACCAATGGTTTGGTTGACGGGACAATTAAAAAATTTAGGATTGTACTAAACTTAAATGTTTGTTACTGATGCTCAATTTGTTCAATTAAATCTGGTGAGTCTCCGATCTCAATTTTTCCAAGACTTCAACCAGTTTAGTATCCAGTTTAGATTTGAAGCTAAAAGTGCTCTCTGTTGATGATAAACCTGGAAACTTTATTGACTCTGCGTGCAAAAAAAGCCTGGTCAAACCAAATTCAGAAACAATTTGATCCGGTTGTATGCCATAACGATGATCTGCAGCTAATGGAGTCTTCATGTACTTTGCATGTGCTCTTATTTGATGAGTTTTACCGGTAATTGGTTCTATTTTAAACAGTGCTGAGTTTTTATATTTTTCCATTAGGAAAAATTTTGTTCTGGCCTTCTTACCTGAATCATCAGGTACGGCTAAACGACCGTTTTCAGGCGTTGAGATTATTTTTAGAGGTTGGTCAATTTCGTAGACTGTTTGGGTAAATTTACCAACCATTAGCCCTAGATAAGTTTTTTGAACTTTACCTTCTCTAAAATATTCATGTAATTTCCTAAGCTTAGATTTCTTTTTAGATACCAATAAGCAACCACTTGTGCCTTTGTCCAATCGATGCACCAATTCAAGATGCTCATTACGTTTTTCACGGGAAGATCTTAAGAGCTCAATCAGACCGAGATGAATTCCACTGCCCCCGTGAACAGCTAAACCAGAAGGTTTATTAACCAATAAAAATGAATCATTTTCAAATATGACTATATTATTGATCCACCTAAGATCATTTTTACGTACAGAACTAAAATTTGTTTTTGGTTCGTTTAGAGCATAGGGAGGTATTCTTACCGTATCATTAACATGTACTCTACTTCTTGGTTTCGCTCTTTTTGAATTAATACGAACCTCGCCTTTTCTAATCATCCTATATATTCTTGATTTTGGCATCCCTTTAATTATTTTTATAAGATAGTTATCCAATCTCATTCCGTCATCATCTCTGGAGACAATAACTTTATTATTTATACCCAAGTCTTTCATATTTCAGATAATTTTAAGTGTTGTAAATCAAAAATTGGTGATAGTAAATCAACTTTGTTATACTCCCCCGCAATAATAACTTATATGAAGAAAATAAGTTAAAACGATAGATTCGATATAAGTAATCTAGAAGGTCCTAGAGACCAGGAATTTTTAGGCAAAGACAATAGGATAGAACCAGATCTTTGTTGGTTAATTAAAAAAAGTTTTTTAGTATTTTAGTATTAGAGTGAGACAAAAAATAATAACTAATAATAAGCATTATTTGATTCCAAATAGTGCTGGACTACCAATACAGACCAAATAATTTCTATCTTGTTGCCTTGTTAAGAGAGGTAACTATGAAAAGAATGTTAATCAATGCAACTCAAGAAGAAGAGTTGCGGGTGGCCATGGTCGATGGCCAAAAACTTTATGACCTTGATATAGAAATCAAGTCAAGAGAACAAAAGAAAAACAATATATACAAAGGGAAGATCAGCAGGGTAGAGCCCAGCCTTGATGCAATTTTTGTTGACTTTGGCTCTGCAAGAAATGGCTTTCTTCCTTTTAGAGAGGTCTCAAGGGAATATTATTTGTCTGAACCCATACCGGGTGAAAAACTCGACATCAAAAAACTTCTAGAGGAAGGCCAAGAAATTGTCGTGCAGGTTTCCAAAGAAGAGCGCGGCACTAAAGGTGCAGCACTGACTACGTTTATTAGTTTGGCAGGTCGGTTTATTGTCTTAATGCCCAATAAAGCAAAAGCTGGTGGAGTATCCAGAAAAATCATGGGTCAAGACAGAGAACAAATCCTGGATAGTCTAAGTAATCTTGGAGTTCCTAAAGAAGCTGGATTGATCATTAGAACGGCTGGTCTAGGTAGATCTGACATTGAACTCGAATGGGATCTAAAACATCTGCTTGGTATTTGGAATTCAATTAAAAAAATGGCTGTCAATGTTGAAGCCCCAGCTCTAATTTTCAAAGAAGACAATTTGATTGTTAGGGCCATGAGAGATCATTTAAATGATGAAATAAGTGAAATAATCGTGGACGATGAGAACACATTCAAAGACGCCAAAAAATACCTTAAACAAGTGACCCCTAACAATTTGAAAAAACTTTTATATTATAAAGAAACAACACCTTTGTTTACGAAATTCCAAATCGAGCATCAAATTGAATCAGCCTATTCAAACAAAGTTATTCTGCCCTCTGGTGGAAGTGTTGTTATTGATTACACAGAAGCATTGGTTTCTATCGACATTAATTCTGGAAAATCAACAAAACAATCTGGTATTGAATCAACCGCATTAAAAACAAATTTAGAAGCAGTCGACGAGATAACAAGACAATGTAGACTGCGAGATTTAGGTGGGTTACTCGTTATTGATTTTATTGATATGAGACAACACAGAAATCAAAAACAAGTTGAAAACGCTTTAAAAAATGCGGTTAAATCAGACCGAGCAAAAATTTCGCTCGGTCATATTTCTAAATTTGGTTTGCTGGAAATGTCCAGACAAAGGTTAAGACCATCATTAGGAGACTCAGCTTACAGAATCTGTGGAAATTGTAGTGGAATGGGTCGAATTAGAAGCACAGAGTCTTTAGCGTTAGCAGTTCTTAGACTGGTTGAAGAGGAAGCAAGAAAAGAAAACACTGCCAGTGTAATTGCTGATATACCATCGGATGCCGCAACGTATCTTTTAAATGAAAAAAGACAATGGATTAAAGATATTGAACAACGAGAATCTGTACATATCATTTTGATTGCAGATTCGGAACTTTCAAGTGTTAACTTCTCAATTAAAAGACTGAGAAAAGATGAAGCCAATTTAGCTGAATACAAGCAAGCGAGCTATAAATTGGCGAAAACAATTAAACAAGATAATGCATCCTTAAATCCTATTAGCCAAGCAATGGGAAATTCCAGGAACTTAAATCCTAAACCTGTTACTGCTTGGGATATTGATGATGTTCAAACACCAAATCTGATTGATCGGTTCATGTTTTGGTTGGAGAATAAACAAAACAATAAAGTGAAGGCTAACCAAGGCAAGAATAAGCCAAGATCGAAAACGAGAAAAAGCACAACTGGAGTTGCTGGAAACAAGAGAAAAAAATCAACTAATAAAAGAACAACACCAAAAAAACGATCAGTAAAGCAAGAATCGCCTCAGAAGAAAACTGCTAAGAGAGGACCCAAGCAAGACGCTGCTAAAAAAGGACCCAAGCAAGATGCTGTTAAGAGAGGACCCAAGCAAGACGCTGCTAAGAAAGGACCCAAACAAGACGCTGCTAAAAAAGGACCCAAACAAGATGCTGCTAAGAAAGGACCCAAGAAAAAAAGTGAAAAAACTAGGTCCAACAAGGGTAAGAGTCCAAATACTACGCAGCGAATAAAAGATCAGGAGAGCAAAGAAAAAAGTATGGCGGTCAATGAGTCGGTGCTTGACCAAACCAATGATAAATTATTGCCATGGGAAGATATACTCCCTCCGAAGACTAAGTCCTAAGAAATTTGTAAATGTTTGATCAAACCAATTGATGCTTGTTGAAGAAGATCCAAAACAATCTCAAATCCTTCTTCTCCTCCAAAATAGGGATCTGGAACCTCGATCAATTTGCAATTCTCAGCGTACTCTAAAAAGAGGTGTATTTTATTTAAATATACCTCATCTGCCATAGACTGTAGAAAACTCCGATTGTGGTTGTCCATGACCAGTATGTAGTCAAACCTATTGAAATCATTCTGCTCTATTGTTCTAGCGGTTTGTTGTGAAATATCAATACCTCTTCTCATAGCCGCATGTTGGGATCTTAAGTCTGGTGATTGACCGGTATGATAATCATGAGTACCACATGAATCTATATAGAAAAATTGACTGAGGTTATGCTCCTTAACCATATTTCTAAAAACTCCTTCTGCAGAAGGGGATCGACAAATGTTTCCCATACATACAAACAGTATTTTATGCTTTAGATCTGTTGAATTCTCTAACATGTTGTCAGTTAGTACCAAGGATTGACCGAACCACATGTAAGTCCTGTTCAGTATCTACATCAGGCCCTGGAGGTATCGCTGCCTCTTCAATGATTATCTTCATCTTTAAATCGAAAGCCCTGAGCTGCTCCAGTCTTGCTTCAATTTCAAACTTAGTTCTTGGATGCTGGCTAAATTTTTTTAGAGCTGTTGTGGTGTAAGCGTATATGCCGATATGTCGCCATAGGCAAGTCTGGTGATCAATGGAGCGTCCAATTTTTCTCCGAAATGAAATTGCCCTCCCTCTTGAGTCAAAATCAACCTTAACCACATTTGGGTCATTGATTTCTTCTGGATCAACAATTTTGGTTGCCAGTGTTGCAATTCCAGCATCTGAATTCCTGAACAATAGGCTTGCAACTTGATCTATATTTTCTGGCGGCATTAGAGGACAGTCTCCTTGTAAATTTACGATAATTTGATCTCCTTTCCAGTCCTCAATTTCAGCGACTTCGGCAATTCTATCAGTACCCGAGACATGGTTTGCACTAGTCATCACCGTTTTTACCTTTAAGTTTTCCGCAACCTGTTTAATTTTTTCACTGTCGGTAGCAACGATAATTTCCCTAGCCTGGCTTCTTGATGCAGCTGAAAAGACATGCTCAATGAGTGTTTTTCCAGAAATATCTACAAGTGCTTTCCCTGGGAGCCTTTTAGAATCAAATCTAGCAGGGATTACGATAATGTAATCAATCGATTTCACTATTCTTACTTACCAATTGTTTCATTATGTCAATCAACTCATTTTCATTATCAAAACTAATCGTTGGTTGGACGAGCCAGCTATTATTTGGGAATTCATGATCATATTTTACAGCGTCTTTAGGAGTCATGAGAATTGGTAGATCACTACTCTTTCTAAGGTTAAACAAATTAACTTTCCCATGATCATCTACAGGGACGGGTTGGACTATGATGCCATGATCCTTTAAAGACTTATAAAATCTCTCCTGATTGCCAATACCCGCAAGGACAAGGACATCGGATTCAGAAAAAAAACTGATAGATTCTCTGGATTGCTTATTGAGACTTTCCACCGTTTCATCCAGAAGACGAAATTTTGCCCATCGGATACCTTTTAACCGCTGGTGTTCAAAATTCCCGTCGTCTCCATTGATAAGAACATAATCGAAGGATTGAATAGTTTCAGGCCGCTCTCTCAATGGACCGGCCGGTAAAAGATAGCCATTACCGAACCCACGGGATGCATCAATAATAAGAATTTCGAAATCCCTTGCAAGAGGATAATGTTGCAATCCATCGTCTGAAATAATGATATCTGCGCCTTTAGATACGAGAGTTTCGGCTGCCCTAACTTTGTTGACACATACACAAACAATCGCACCCGATTCTCTTGCTAAATACAAGGATTCGTCTCCAACTTCTTCAGCGTTGCTATTCTTTGATACAAGGATGGGTTCTCTTCGAGACCGGCTACCTCCATAACCCCTTGAAATGATTCCCACAAGTTTACCCTGTTTTTGCAAAATACCTGCAAGCCATAAAGTCACAGGAGTTTTGCCAGTTCCTCCCACGTTAATGTTGCCAACAACGATAATCGGAACATCAATTTTGATTTGTCTCAAAACACCAAGGCTGTAAAGCTGTTTTCGGACTCCAGACAACAATCCGAAACAAAGAGCGAGCAATCTTAGAACAACATTTGGTTTTTTACTGGTATACCAGATGGATTCTAATTTACGACTAAGTCTCGTCATTAAACTGTAACCTGTGGAGCAATGCATATTCACCATTTTGCTTGATCAACTCCTTGTGCGATCCACTTTCAACAATTTCTCCATCAGACAAAACGACGATCCGGTCTGCTGTTTCCACTGTGGAGAGACGATGTGCAATGACCAACGTCGTTCTATCCTGCATCAGTGTTTCTAGGGCAGTTTGTATGTACCTTTCGGATTCGGTATCCAAGGCAGAAGTCGCCTCATCCAGTATCAGTATTGGAGCGTCTTTCAGCAGTGCCCTAGCTATTGCTATTCTTTGACGTTGCCCACCGGAAAGTAAGATCCCTTGATCGCCTACCTTTGTTTGCAATCCATCAGGAAGTTTGTCAACAAATTCATCCATGTTTGCAGCCGAAATCGCTTTTAATGTTTGTTCTTCAGTAAAGGGGCCATAAGCCACATTATTGAATATGGTGTCATTGAATAAAATTACTTCTTGGGTTACTAAACTGATGTTGTTTCTCAGTGAGATTAAAGTGTAATTGTCTACGACAACTCCATCAATAAAGAGCTTGCCTTTGGTGATGTCATAGAAGCGTGGCAGAAGATTGATTAAGGTCGTTTTCCCACTCCCTGATTTACCCACAATCGCCAAGGTCTCACCTGATTGGATAGTAAGATCAATATCACTAAGGGCATTGCTCTGTTTTTTGCTATAGGAGAATGAAACCTTTCTAAACTCAATTTTTCCGGTCAAGTCCTCCCCTTCTATCTCCCCATCATCTATTTCATCTTCTTCATCAATCAGTAAGAAAATGCTTGCAGACGCGGCAATCCCTCTTTGAATCATTGCATTGACATTAGTCAACCTTTTTAATGGAGTCATAAGCAGCACCATTGCGGTAATAAAGCCTGTGAAATTGCCGATCCCCATATCCTTAACTTCACCCAGTGTCGCCACATACACCACACCGGCAACTCCTAAGGAAGCTACAAAAATTGTAACTGCATCGCCTATGGCTTTTGTCAAAAACAGTTTCATATTATGCTTTCTATTGTCCTCATTGACCTGTTCAAACTTTGCACTTTCATAGTCTTGGCCATTAAATATTTTGATGATGCGATGATTATGAAGAGTCTCCTTGATGAGATGGGTTACATCCCCCATGGAGTCTTGAATTCTCTCACTGTACCTTCGAAACAGGGTGCCCAAGAACCTTACTATCAATGCAATTACTGGCGCGACCATAAATATTACTCCAGCCAGTCTTGGACTGAGATATACCATGTAGGCAGTCAAAGCTATAATTGTTAATGTATCCCTGATAAGGACGGTGATTGTGTTAGAGGTGGATTCAGCAACTTGCTCGATATTGAAAGTGACCTTAGAGAGTAGTTCAGCATTAGATTTATGGTCTAAAAAACTGGTTGGTAGATGTAAGAATTTGGTGAAAACCTCTTCTCTCAGGGCTTTAATAACCTGCCTACCGATCCAACCTATGTTGTAGACGGAAAAGAAACCTGAAATGCCACGAATTATAAAAATAACGATCACGGCAATTGGAAGACTGAACTTCCATTCTCCTATGTAAGCACCATTTGTTGTGCCTGCAAAATTGTCGGTTAATGTTTTAATCAGGTATGCAAAACCTGTATCTGTCAAAGCATAAACGAGCATCGCCAATGCCCCAAGATTAAAAATTAACCAATAAGGAGTGGCATACTTTAACAACCGAAAGTAGGTTTTATAACCGGTATTCATTGCTTCTTCATTTGCCAAAAAGGAACTCCTGTAGATAAATCAAGTAAATTATACGCTACTTTGACAGCGCAACTAACTACATGACTATGATGTAATTATGAAGATTGTTACTCTTTAATCCTACCTTGATCCAATAAAACTTGCCGATCGAGTGTATCTGCAAGAGCATGATTGTGAGTAACCACAACCAAGCTTGAACCTATAGAACGGTTCAATGCCAACAGACTATCAAAAACCTTTTCGGCAGTTCTTGGGTCTAGGTTGCCTGTGGGTTCATCAGCTAAAACTACAGATGGCTTACCAATCAATGCCCTGGCAACAGCCACCCTTTGGCACTCCCCACCTGAAAGCTCAGAGGGCTTGTGGTGGAAACGGTTGGACAATCCTATTTCAGCCAATAGCTCTCTAGCTGCTTCCCTAGCTTGGGAAATGGATTCTCTTCTAACCAACAATGGCATCATGGTATTCTCCAGCGCACTGAACTCATTGATTAAATGATGAAACTGGTAAACAAAGCCGAAAAACCTATTCCTAAGCCTGCTCGCTTGTTTGTCTGAAATCATTGATACGGATTCTCCTTTTATCTTGATTTCGCCAGCAGAAGGCTGATCAAGCAGTCCCATTATTTGCAGGAGCGTTGTCTTGCCTGTACCAGAAGGTCCTATAATTGCCAACGTTTCAGCATTTCTAACCTTAAGATCAACACCAGCAAGCACTTTTACCTCTTGATTCCCCTTGAAAAATGATTTTTTTATATTTACAGCTTCTAAATAGGTCTGAATCATTTTTGCCTCATTTATTTGAACGTAAAACATCTGCAGGGTTCAACCGTGATGCTCTGTAGGAGGGAATTATAGAAGACACTAAACTAAGTAGCACCGCCAACAGACCAATCCACAATACTTCCAACCAATGAATTTCCGTCGGCAGCTCACTGAGAAAATAGATTTCTGCCTGATACAAAGTAACCCCAAGAATTGACTCTAGAGACTGGACAATCCCGGACAACTGTTCAGTAACCAATATTCCAAATCCTATCCCTAAAATCGAGCCAGCCAACCCAAGTAAGAGGCCTATAGCCAAGAAAATTTTGAAAATACCCATATGGTCAACGCCCAAGCTTCTCAACACAGCTATGGATGCCTTTTTCTGCTTTATCAGCATAACCAGGGTGGAGACTATGTTAAATGATGCGACCGCCAAAATCAGAACTAAAACCATAAAAATAATGGTTTTAGTAAGCTCCAAAGATCTAAAAAAATTGGGGTTTTGCACCGTCCAGTCAGTGATTGTATATCCCCCGCCAGACCCTATCGCAATTTTTCTAACCATTTCTCGAGATTGTTTGGGGTCAAAAAAATCAATTTCCATACCTGAAATCTTTCCCGGCATTTGTAATAGGGTTTGTGCATCCAAAAGATTTGCAAATGCAAGATTTCGATCAAACTCATACACACCTGCTTCAAAAAAACCTGAAACGGTAAACCGCTTCAGTCTTGGAATAACACCCATGGCGCTTATAAGTGAATTGGGGATCATCACGGTTACTGGGTCACCTAGAGACAGATTTAGATCATCGGCAAGTCCCTTGCCTAAAACGATATTAAAGCTGCCGTTGCTCATTGAGTCCAGTTGTCCTTGTACCATCAATCCTTCAAGTTTTTGTGCTGAGCCGGACTCTTTGGGATCAATGCCCTTGAATTGTATACCAGATACTTCTTTGGAACCCAAAAGAAGCGCTTCACTGGAAACGAAAGCGGAAAATGATTTTACATCCTTATTTGCGATCAGGGCAGCTTGTAGAGCATCCCTGTTCTCAAGACTGCCTCCTAAACCCATAATTTTTGCATGTGGCAAGATTCCCAACATTCTGTTTTTAACTTCTGACTGAAAGCCATTCATTACAGACATAACGGTCACGATGACAGCAACTCCAATGGCAATGCCCAAGACACTAAACATTGAAATAAATGACATTGTCATTGTTCCTTTCTTTGCTTTGAGAAATGCAAAGACGGTCTTTAATTCATAACTTTTTCTTGAAAAAAACAACGTGCTACCCCTTATGCATCCTGAGTATTTCGGCAGGATTTTCCCTTGACGCTTTGATTGAAGGATACAGGCAAGCTAAAACACTTACAGTCAAGGCACCAAGGCAGATCAAGACAACATCAGTGTATCTCAATATAAAAGGCATCGAAGTGATGTAATACAAACCAGCTGGCATAAACTCAAAGCCAAACAGATACCATATTATCCATTCGAAGCTGCCTAAATTCATCAATACAGCAATACCAAAAAATACCCCAAAAAGAACCCCTAATAGAACACTCAACAGACCCTGAATGAAGAAAATTTGAGCGACGTCTTTTGAGGTAAACCCTATAGTTTTCAAAACAGCAATGTCCTTCTTTTTATCGTCCACCGACATCGAGAGCATTACAATGACATTGAACGTGGCTATCAGAACAATCATAAATAAGAGCACGCTCATAATGCTTTTCTCAATGACGATAGCGTCAAATAACGCCTGGTTCTGTTTTGACCAGTCAGTGATGGTAATGTCGAGGCCGTTGATATTCTTCAGTGAACTTTCAATTTCTTTAACCATACTTTTTACCTGGTAAACATTACCGAGTTCCACAGAGATCCCATTGACTGCATTTCCTAAACCCAGCAAGGATGAGGCATCGACTTGGTGCATCACAACTTGTGAGGAATCGTATCTTTGCAGACCAAATTCAACCACTTCCTTAATTCTAAAATATTGGCTATCTGGGAAACTGATCTTACCCTGGAGATTCATGCTTGGTACAGTCAACTGTGCTTGGTCCCCTGCTCTTAGGTTTAATTGCAAAGCAATGCCTCTGCCCAGTATCAGTTCACCAATTTCCAAGTCCTTTAGTTTAATTCCAAAGAAAAATTCGTCGGCCGGATTGATGCCCGTGATCAGTGCACCTTTAGATTCTTGTCCGTTGCTAATGATCCCTTTTGCCTCGACAAAGGGTATGGTGTGTTTAATTTCAGGAAATTGTTCCAGTTCATTGGTAATGCTTTGCCATCGCCTAATTGGTTGATCTGACTGAATTGTTATGTGCGAACTAAGCCTGATCACTCTTTCTTCAATCTCCGCCTGGAATCCATTCATAACTGAAAGCACTACAATCAGAGATGAAACTCCCAGAGCAATAGCCAAAGTTGAGATAAATGTCACAATGGAAATAAATTGGCTCTGCTGTTTGGAAAAGAGCTGCCGGTAAGCAATAAATAATTTTTTGGTCAAGGCTTTATAACCTCTATTTATTTAGTAATAAATATCATAAGGATTATCTGCTCAAACACGAAGAAAAAAAAAGCAAATATATGAAATAATACCAATCTTTCGCTTGTGTTCCATTGGTATGAATAAACAAAACCATAAAATTATATTTGACAGTTCAAATGTTGATGCCAGCGTAAATAATTACGGGCAACTGTATGGTTCTTCAATCAACCTTGCGCTTGCTGAAAGAATCAAGAACGATTTAGATTTCAAAATTGTCATAGCACCAGAAATAAACTCCGCAGAGATACTTTGTAATGAGATCAATTATTTTAGCGAAACAGATCTTTCAATTGAATTGCTTCCAGATTTAGAAATCCTGCCTTATGACGTTTCCTCACCCAGTAATCAAGTGATTGCCAGCCGATCGGAAATTTTATTTCAACTACTGAAAGGAAATATTGATGTTTTGGTTTTGAATGCAAGCAGTCTTCTCTGGAAACTTCCACCGCGAAAATATTTCGAGAAAGAAAGCTTTACTCTCAGTGTCGGAGAATTGTTTTCAATGCAACACATTGGAGAAAAATTACGAATCAATGGATACGAAAGAGTTTCCACTGTGGTTAAACCAGGAGAATTTTGCATTAGGGGTTCCCTGATTGATTTATTTTCACCTCTTTATACAAAC